>Ga0209941_1000102_pt1 | contig 180668 bp, 143 predicted proteins | sample ThiBiot_300_plan_FD_183945 | JGI IMG/M metagenome (GOLD analysis project Ga0209941, IMG submission 183945) | Wastewater bioreactor microbial communities from Cape Town, South Africa - Thiocy_solids_1 (SPAdes) | ecosystem: Engineered > Bioremediation > Thiocyanate > Unclassified | place: South... | reverse complement strand
CCACCGACGTCACAGACCACGGCGAGGTCAGACCCAAGGCTTGAGTGAAGAGCTTTTCCATGGATCAAAGCGTGCAGGATCGGCTACCTCACGGCAAGATCCGATCCACACGAAACGCGACAGAGCCGTCTTTGGAAGGTCGGCATATCTGTAAAAGATGCGTTACTTTTTCGAAAACTATTGATATTTCTGCGCGACATAGACAATTTGTCGAAAGAAAAGCGCGCACGAATTATCGAAGAGCTACAAAGCGCTAGCGTGGAGGAAGATGTAGGAGAAAAGCTTCTGACTTTACTTGATCGCTTTGATGCTACAACGAAGGCGAAATTGCTTAGTAGAACCTTTTGCCTTTTAGCTGAAGAAACTATCACCAAAGACGAGTTTTGGCGTGTAGCTTATACTCTAGATCGTTTGCAATTAATGGACATTTTCGCGCTTAGAGATTGGAAGGTGCTCGACCTTAATAAAGTTGAACATATTCGAAAGCATCTTTACCTATCCGTTGGTCTTGGATGGTTTGTGATTGATTTCAGTTCTACGGGATTTGTTTGGCAACAACGACTTTGCACTATCTTTTCCGATCACATCCTTGTTTCTGTGCCGGGTCAAAGGGCGGATTAATTTATCTGATAGAAGAGAGTCACCCCATCCGGGCGGGGTCGCCAAGGTCCAGCGACCGCAACAACATCCCTGCCTGGGTTCGGTTGCGCACGCCCAGCTTCTCGAAAATCGCTGTTGCATGGGCCTTCACCGTGCGCTCCCGGATGCCCAGCCGGTCGGCGATCTGCTTGTTGAGCAGGCCTTCGGCCAGCAGCGCCAGCACGCGCGACTGCTGTTCGGTGAGACGGGCCAGGCGGCTGGCGAGGTCGATGTCGGCGGGATCGGCGGGCAGGGCGGCGACGGTGTTGGTAAGGACGGGCGGCAGCCAGCCGCCGCAGTCGAGCACGCTGCGGATCGCCTTGCCGATTTCGGCAGGGCTGGCGCTCTTGGGGATGAAGCCGGCGGCGCCGTGATCGAGCACTCGGCGCACGATGCGTGGTTCGTCATGGGCGGAAACCACCAGCACGGCCACGCCCGGGTGCTGGCCGCGCAAGGCGGCAAGGCCGGACAGCCCCTGGCTGCCGGGCATGTGCAGGTCGAGCAGGACCAGGTCGGTATCGGGCGCGGCAGACAGCAACTGCAGCGCCTCGGCAAGGTCCCCGGCTTCCCTGATCTCGCAGCCAGGCAGGCTGTCGTTCGCGGCCAGCCGCAGCGCGGCACGGAACAGGGGATGGTCGTCGGCAATCAGCAGGCTGGTCATGACGCTGAAGTTAGCTGTCCGCTGCGGCCGCGTCGAGTTTGCCGCGGCGGCGGCGATGGACTTTCGTACGATGGCGAGGCGCCTCGTGCTTGCTATGGTGCAGGAATGAAAAATTCCGCCCGTCGCCCGTCCTGGCTGTTCTGCTTCATGGCCATATCCGTCATGCTGTCCGCTTGTGCCAGCCATGCCAACAGGAAGGGAGCTGCCATGCCAGAGGTCGACTACGGGGAAGTGCGGGTGACCGAGCATCGCGGTCACGATGATCTGCTCAGTGCAGGGCTGGGCCTTGCCGGCCTGGCCGGCGCGCCGCTGCCCTTCACCGATCCACTCGACCCCGGCGCGGAAGAACTGCGGCGCCGCGCGATCCAGGCCAGCTGGAAGGGCATCGCCGACCTGGGTCCGCTGGGTGGCTACGGCACGGTGTACGGCGCGGTGCCGGACGTGCCCGGGCGCGAGTATTCGGCGTTTGCCCGGATTCCCGGCGCACGCGCCCCGCATCGCGTATTGCTGCAGTTGCCGGACAACTTCGACAGGCAGAAACGCTGCCTGGTGGTGACGGCTTCTTCGGGATCGCGCGGTGTGTACGGCGCCATTTCGCTGGCCGGCGCCTGGGGCCTGCCGCACGGCTGCGCGGTGGCGTATACCGACAAGGGCACCGGCACGGGCTACTTCGATTTCGCCGACAACAGCGGCGTGGCGCTGGACGGGCGTCGCGCGAAAAAGGGCGACGCCGCGATGGAATTCCAGCCGATGCCGGGGCCGCCGGTCACCGGCATCGCGATCAAGCACATGCATTCGGGCGACAACCCGGAGGCGGCCTGGGGCAGGCACGTGATCCAGGCCGCGCAGTTCGGCCTGGCCATGCTCGATCGGGCGTATCCGGAAGAGGCGCCGTTCACGCCGCAGAACACGAAGATCATCGCCACCGGCATCTCCAATGGCGGCGGTGCGGTATTGCAGGCGGCCGGGCTGGATCACGACGGATTCTTCGCCGGCGTGGTCGCGCTGGAACCGAATGTGCACGTGAAGGATCGCGGCCGCGCGCTCTACGACTACGCCACCGAGGCAGCGATCTGGTTGCCCTGCGCCCTGAGCGCGGAACAGTTTGCCGGCGTGCCGATGGCGCGCGGGCCACGCGGCGCGGCGTTGCCGGCATGGCCGATCCGCTGCGCCAGCATGCGCGCGCAGGGCAAGCTCAGTGGCAACACGCTGGCCCAGCAGTCGGAGCAGGCGCGCGATTATCTGCGCGCGCGGGGCTGGACCGACGAGGCGATGAGCACGGCCGCGACCACCACGGCGTTCGACCTGTGGCGGGTGATCGCGGCGGGCTACGCCTCGTCCTACCTGCGGCGCGGCGCGGGCGACATGCCTTGCGGATTTCATTACGCGGCGATCGGCGCCGGTGGCGCGCCGGGCGTGGCGGACGCCGCGACGCGGGCGGCGTGGTGGGCCGATGGTTCGGGCATTCCCCCGGGCAATGGCATCGGGCTCTACGGCGGCGTCAATGTATCGACCGATCCGACCCTGATCGGCAGCGAATGCCTGCGCGCGTTGTGGACCGGCGAAGACCACGAGGCGCAGGCGCTGCATGCCGCGGTGGCCGAAACCGCCACCCGCCTGCCGCGGGCGGATCTCCCGCTGTGGGTGCTGCACGGCGCCAGCGATGGCTTGCTGCCCACGGCCTTCGGTTCCGAGCCGTACGTCGAATGGCTGCGCGACGAAGGGCGCCGACCGATCTACTGGAAGGTGCCTCATGCGCAGCACTTCGATGCGTTCCTGGCGCTGCCAGGTTTCGGCGAGCGCCACGTGCCGCTGTTGCCCTACGGTTACGCAGCGCTGGAGCGATTGTGGGGACACCTGTACGAGGGCGAAGCATGGCCGGTCGATGTGCCGACGCCCGCGGCCCGGCCGCGTGGCGCCGCTGCGCTCGATCGCGGCATGCTGGGCCTGCCTTGAGCATCGGCGATCGGCGGTGGCTGATCGACCGGCCGGGCTGGGTTATCCTTCACGACCCCGACATCCGTGCCGTGGCACGGTGCAGCTCTTGAACCCAAGGATTTGCCATGACCATCAATGTCACCTTCACCACCAACCGCGGCCCGATCCATCTGCGCCTGCATGAAGACAAGGCCCCGGTCACGGTGGCCAACTTCGTCAACCTGGCAAAGCGTGGCTACTACGACGGCCTGTCGTTCCATCGCGTGATCGCCGATTTCATGATCCAGGGCGGTTGCCCGGAAGGCAGCGGTCGCGGCGGTCCGGGCTACAAGTTCGAGGACGAGTTCAACGCCTCGCTGAAGCACGACAAGCCGGGTGTGTTGTCGATGGCCAACGCCGGTCCGCGCACCAACGGCAGCCAGTTCTTCATCACCCATGGCCCGACCCCGTGGCTGGACGGCAAGCATAGCGTGTTCGGCGAAGTGGTCGATGCCGCCGACATGGACGTGGTCAACGCGATCAACCAGGGCGACACGATCGAGAAGGTCACCGTGGACGGCGACGTCGATGCCCTGCTGGCGGCGCAGTCGGATCGAGTCAAGGAATGGAACGTGGTGCTCGACCAGCGCGGCTGATTCCATTCTCGGGATTCGCAGGAAATCGCCGGCGTCAGCCGGCGATTTTTTTGGGTCGAAGGCCATGGTCGCGCCGGTTTCATCAGCCTATGATCGACTGGCTTCACGCTTGTTCATTCATCAGGGAGAACGACCATGTCATTCCTCGACGATTTGCTTGGCGGCCAGGGACAGCAGCAGGCCGGCGGTGCCGGCTCGATGATCTCGGTGGCGGGTGATCTGCTGCAGCGCGCCGGCGGCGTGCAGGGCCTGATCAGCATGCTGCAGCAGCACGGGCTCGGCGGTGCGGTGCAGTCATGGGTGGGCACCGGCGCGAACCAGCCGGTCTCGGGGGAGCAGCTCGGTCAGGCGCTGCAGAACGGTGGCATGGGTTCGCTGGTGCAGGAGGCTGCCGGCAGGCTCGGTGTCGATCCGGGCGTGGTGCTCAGCGGGCTGTCGCACGTGCTGCCGCACGCGGTCGATCACATGACGCCGGATGGCCAGGTGCCGGATGCAGGGCAGGGCGGCGGCTTCGATCCGGGCATGCTTGAAGGTCTGGCCGGCAAGCTGCTGGGCGGGCTGGCGCAGGCCTGATGAGCAGGCCTGATGAGCAGGCTTTATGAAGCCCGGCACGATCAGGCACGCCTGACCGGAAACATCCCGGCGGGGCGGGCTCCGCCGGGATCGCTGCTCAGGCGGACTTGCGCCTGAGCAGGTGGTAGACCAGCAGCAACACGATCGCACCGATCACCGAAGCGATGAATCCGGCCGACTGCCCTTCCTGATACCAGCCAAACACGTTCTGGCCGACCCAGGTGGCCAGCAGCGAGCCGGCGATGCCGATGATGGCGGTGATGATGAAGCCGCCCGGGTCCTTGCCCGGCATCAGCAGCTTGGCCACGATGCCGACGATCAATCCGATCACGAATACCCAAAGCCAGTGCATGTGGATCTCCTCCGTGTTGAGTGAGCCGCCCGTCGTGCGGGCGTGGCCATCATGCCCGGTTCGCGTGGACGCGGGGTGCACGACCAGCGCCGGGTCCGGATGGCGTGATAAAATCACCGCCTTTGCTTCCTCCCCTCAGCGTGAGATACCCATGCCCCAGCTCGCCCAGCGTGTCGGCCGCGCCAAACCCAGCGCGATCATGGTGATTGCCGAGAAGGCGAAACAGCTCAAGGCTGCCGGCCGCGACATCATCAGCTTCTCCATCGGCGTACCGAACTTCCTGCCGGGCGAACACGTTTATGCCGCCGCACGCGAGTCGCTGTCGCATGACTCCGGCCAGTACGGCAGCAACCGCGGCGCCGACGCGCTGCTGGATGCATTCCTCAAGCACATCGAGGCACTGGGTTTTTCCGGCTACGGGCGCACGAACCTGTCGATCGGCATCGGCGCCAAGCACGTGCTGTACAACCTGGCCGAGGCGCTGCTGGACGAGGGCGACGAGATATGTTTTGCCGCGCCGTACTGGACCACGTACCGCGACATCGCCGACATCGTGGGCGCGAAGATCAACGTGATGCATTGCGGACCGGAGCAGAACTACAAGCTCACCCCGGCCCAGCTCGACGCCGCGCTGGCGCGCAAGCCCAAGGTGTTCCTGTTCAACAACCCGTCCAACCCCACCGGCATGGTCTACACGGGCGCGGAGATCGCGGCGCTGGCCGAGGTGCTGGCAAGGCACCCGGATACCTGGGTGATCACCGACGACATCTACAACTCGATGGTGTTCGACGGCATCGGCTACCACAACTTCGTGTTCGCCAAGCCCGAGCTGAAGGAACGGGTGATCTTCGTCGATTCGGTGTCCAAGACCTACGGCATGCCGGGCTGGCGCGTGGGCCTGATCGCGGCGCCGGAAGCGGTGGCGAAGGCCGTCACCACGCTGAACTCCAACCACATCACCAGCCTGCCGGAAGTGATCACCGCCGCGGCCGTGGCGGCGCTGAGCGGACCGCAGGATGTCCCGCAGGCCAAGTGCGAGGAATTCGCCGGCCGTCGCGACACCGTGTTTGCCGCGCTCGGCGCGATTCCCGGCGTGGTCTGCCCGCGGCCGCAGGGGGCGTTCTATGCATTCCCCGACGTTTCGGTGGCCTTCGGCAAGAGCCACCACGGCGTGGCGATCAACAACGACGTGGAATTCTGCGCCGCGCTGCTGGAGGCCAAGGGCGTCGCCTGCGTGCCCGGTTCCGCCTTTGGCGAGCCGCGTGCGATGCGCATCTCGTACACCTGTCCGGCTGCACAATTGCAGCCGGGCCTGCAACGCATTGCCGAGTTTTTCGCCGAGCTGAATTGAACCCGTGAATCGGGAATGGGGAGTCGGGCATCGGCCCGCTCCGCTCTTCCGATTTTCCTTTGCCGATTCCCCCTTCCCGGAGAACAAATGATGAAAGCCCCCGTTCGCGTTGCCGTTACCGGCGCTGCCGGCCAGATCGGTTATGCCTTGCTGTTCCGTATCGCCGCCGGCGACATGCTGGGCCCGGATCAGCCGGTGATCCTGCACCTGCTGGAAATCACCCCGGCCTTGCCGTCGCTGCAGGGCGTGGTGATGGAATTGAACGATTGCGCCTTCCCGACCCTGGCCGGCGTGGTTGCCACCGACGATGCCAACGTCGCGTTCAAGGACGTGGATTACGCGCTGCTGGTCGGCGCCCGTCCGCGTGGCCCGGGCATGGAGCGCAAGGACCTGCTGGAAGCGAACGGCGCGATCTTCGGCCCGCAGGGCAAGGCGATCAACGACCACGCCAAGCGCGACGTCAAGGTGCTGGTGGTCGGCAACCCGGCCAACACCAATGCGCTGATCGCCCAGCAGAACGCGCCGGACCTGGACCCGAAGTGCTTCACCGCGATGGTCCGCCTCGACCACAACCGCGCCAAGGCGCAGCTGGCCGAGAAGACCGGCAAGCACAACACCGACGTCAAGAAGATGACGATCTGGGGCAACCACAGCTCCACCCAGTATCCGGACCTCTCGCAGACCACCATCGACGGCAAGCCGGCGCTGAGCCTGGTCGACCAGGCCTGGTACGAGAGCGACTTCATCCCCACCGTGCAGCAGCGCGGCGCGGCGATCATCAAGGCGCGCGGCGCCTCGTCCGCGGCCTCCGCCGCGTCGGCCGCGATCGACCACATGCGTTCGTGGGCACTGGGCACGGCCGAGGGCGACTGGGTTTCGATGGGCATTCCGTCCGACGGTTCCTACGGCATCGCCCCGGGCGTGATCTACGGCTACCCGGTGACGGTGAAGGACGGCAAGTACACGATCGTGCAGGACCTGCCGGTCAGTGACTTCTCGCGCGCCCGCATGGATGCCACCGACAAGGAACTGCGCGAGGAGCGCGCCGGCGTCGAGCATCTGTTCGCGAAGTAACAGGCCGGCTCCCGCAGGGAGCCCTGAAAGGGTGGCCGATCGGCCACCCTTTTTTTTTGCGCGCCGGTCAGTGCGGAGTGTGCGCCAGGCCCTCAACTGCCTCCCGCACGTAATCCAGCAGCGTGTCGTCCACCGCGCTGCCGCTGCGCAGGTCCGGCTCCCTGGCATAGGCCTGGCGGATGCGCGCATGTGTCGCCGGATCATCGCCGGCGTAGGCACGGAACAATTCCATCCAGCGGCTTGCCAACCGTTGCGCATGCGGATCGTCGGCGGGCACGTGGTCGGCGATCGCCTGGCGCAGCTCGGCGATCAGTGGCGGCCAGGCATACATCTGCCTGCCGTAATGCTCGCGCATGCGCTGCATGTCGTGCGGCGTGAGGTAGCGCTCGAAGATCGCCAGTCGCCCCGCGACCAGCGACTGCTCCACGAACTGCTCCAGCTCGCGGGTGATGCCGCTGCGTTCGCGCAGGCCGGGTTCGTTTTCATTCATCGCATGCAGGCGCATCAGGAAGGCGGGGTTGCCGCCGGTGCCGCGGCCGACCATCGTCATCCACTGTTGCGCCAGGATCTGCGCGTCGGGATCGTCCGGCGTGGCGCCGCGATCCATCGCCGATTGCACGGCGCTGACCAGGGCGCTCCAGTCAGTCAGCACGTCCGGGTTGGTGTGCAGCGGCAGGGTCTTCAGTTCCTCGGGTGAAAAATATTTCTCGTACATCGTCATCAGCTCCAGCGTGTCCAGCCAGTCGGCCAGGTCGGGGGACTGTCCGTTCGCCAGCTGCCCGCGCAGATGCACCAGGCGCTCGCGCAGGCGGGTGCCTTCGGCGAGTTCGAGGTCGATCTGCGTGATCTGCCGGTCGACCACCTCGGCCAATGGCTGCAGCGGCCCGGACAGGGCTTTGCCGATGTCGGCCAGCGACAGGCCCAGCTGACGCAGGGCCTGGATACGGTGCAGGCGTTCGATGTTCGCCCCATCGTAGTGTCGGTAGCCGGCAGCGGAGCGCACCGAGGGTGTCAGCAATCCGATGGTGTCGTAATGATGCAGCGTGCGGACGGTCAGTCCGCAGCGCCTGGCGAGTTCGCCCACGGTCAACAACATGGTCAGCCTTCTCCTCCGGTGTGCGCCGTGCACACTGGGGCCTCACGTTACGTGAGGGTCAAGCGTGGCGAAAGGTCATGCTTGGCTACGACCATTGTCGCGATGATGCGGCCGCCGGCCTGGTCTAGGCTGGTGGCAACGAAACCCTGGAGTCCGCCCATGCGCTACGAGGAGTTCTACCGGCAATCCGTCGAGGAGCCGGAGCGATTCTGGGCCGAGCAGGCGCGGCTGATTCACTGGGAGACGCCGCCGCGGCAGATCCTCGATCAGTCGAATCCGCCGTTCCGGCGCTGGTTCGTGGGCGGCACGACCAACCTTTGCTACAACGCGGTCGACCGCCACCTGGCCGAGCGCGCGGAGCAACTGGCGCTGGTGGCGATTTCCAGCGAGACCGATGCCACCCGCGAGTTCACCTATCGCCAGCTGCATCGCGAGGTGAACACGTTCGCCGCGGTGCTGCAGTCGCTGGACGTGGGCAAGGGCGACCGGGTGGTGATCTACCTGCCGAACATGGCCGAGGCGGTGTTCGCGATGCTGGCCTGCGCGCGGATCGGCGCGATCCACTCGGTGGTGTTCGGCGGCTTTGCGGCGCACAACCTGGCGCTGCGCATCGACGACGCCCAGCCGAAGCTGCTGATTGCCGCCGATGCCGGCATGCGCGCGGGCAAGGTGATCCCATACAAGCCGCTGGTCGATGCGGCGCTGAACGAGGCGTCGGCACCGCCGCCGCATGTGCTGATCATCGATCGCGGGCTGGATCGGCAGATGACCCGGGTGGCCGGGCGCGACCTGGACTACGCCAGCCTGCGCGCGCAGCACGCGGATGCCGAGGTGCCGGTGACCTGGCTGGAATCGAATGAGCCGAGCTACCTGTTGTACACCTCGGGCACTACCGGCAAGCCCAAGGGCGTGCAGCGTGACGTGGGCGGTTATGCCGTGGCGATGGCCTTGTCGATCCGCCGCGTGTTCGACATCGCACCGGGACAGGTGATGTTCTCCACCTCCGACGTGGGCTGGGCGGTGGGGCATTCCTACAACGTCTACGGGCCGTTGATCGGCGGCGCCACCAGCTTGTTGTACGAGGGCCTGCCGACGCGGCCCGATGCGGGCATCTGGTGGCAACTGTGCGAGCGTTACAAGGTGCGCACCATGTTCTCCTCGCCCACCGCGATCCGCGTGCTGAAGAAGCAGGACGAAAGCTGGCTGAAGAAATACGACCTGTCGACGCTGAAGTGGCTGTTCCTCGCCGGCGAACCGCTGGACGAGCCGACCGCCCGATGGATCACCGGCGCGCTGGGCGTGCCGGTGATCGACAACTACTGGCAGACCGAAACCGGCTGGCCGGCGATCACGCTGATGCCGGGGCTGGACCTGAAGACGGTGAAGTTCGGCTCGCCCGGCCTGCCGGCGCCGGGCTACCGGATGAAGGTGATCGACGAGAACACCGGCGTGGAAGTGCCCGACGGCAGCAAGGGCGTGCTGGTGCTGCAGCCGCCGTTGCCGCCAGGCTGCCTCAGTACCATCTGGCGTGACGACGATCGTTACGTGTACAGCTATTTCAGCCACTTCAGGGAGCTGCTGTACAGCTCGCTGGACTGGGCGGTGCGCGATGGGGACGGCTATACCTTCGTGCTTGGGCGCACCGACGACGTGATCAACGTGGCCGGCCATCGCCTGGGCACGCGCGAGATCGAGGAGTCGGTGGCCAGCCATCCGGCGGTGGCCGAGGCGGCCGTGGTCGGCGTGAAGGACGAGCTGAAAGGGCAGGTGCCGATCGTGTTCGCCACCTTGAAGCGCGATGCCGGTGACGGAGCCGCCGACGTGGCCAGGGCCATGCAGCAGCGCGTGGTCGACCAGCTTGGTGGCGTGGCAAGGCCTTCACGCATCTATGTGGTGAATGCCTTGCCGAAGACCCGCTCCGGCAAGCTGTTGCGTCGCTCGTTGCAGGCGTTGGCGGAGCATCGCGATCCGGGCGATCTGTCCACGCTAGATGATCCCGGGGCGCTGGAAGGCATTCGCCAGGCGCTGGACCACGGGCCAGATCAGGGCAGCTAACGCCGGGCGGGCACCGCCGCCCGGCGGAGCGGTGAACGGGACCGCAGGCCCCGCGCATTCCGATCAGGCGGCGACGGCTTCCTTCCGGTCTTCCGTGACCACCAGCGGGCTGCGGATCAGGTGATCGAACGCGCTCAGCGCTGCCGTGGAGCCGGCACCCATCGCGATCACGATCTGCTTGTACGGCACCGTGGTGGCGTCGCCGGCGGCGAACACGCCGGGCAGGGAGGTCTGGCCGCGTTCGTCGATCACGATCTCGCCGCGCGGCGACAGTTCCAGCGTGCCCTTCAGCCATTCGGTGTTCGGCAGCAGACCGATCTGCACGAAGATGCCTTCCAGTTCCAGCGTGTGCATCTGTTCGCTGGTGCGGTCGCGATAGACCAGTGCGCTGACCCGCTGGCCATCGCCCAGCACTTCGGTGCTCAGCGCGCTGACGATGATGTCGACGTTGGGCAGGCTGCGCAGCTTGCGCTGCAGGACTTCGTCGGCGCGCAACTTGCCGTCGAATTCGATCAGGGTGACGTGGGACACGATGCCGGCCAGGTCGATCGCCGCCTCGACCCCGGAGTTGCCACCGCCGATCACCGCCACGCGCTTGCCCTTGAACAGCGGGCCGTCGCAGTGCGGACAGTAGGCCACGCCCTTGTTGCGGTATTCGTCTTCGCCGGGCACGCCCATCTGCCGCCAGCGGGCGCCGGTGGAGAGGATCACCGTCTTCGACTTCAGCGTGGCGCCGTTGGCCAGCTCGATCTGCACCAGACCACCGGTGGCGTCGCTGGCCGGCACCAGCTTCTCGGCGCGCTGCAGGTTCATCACATCGATGTCGTATTCGTGCACGTGCTGTTCGAGCGCGGCGGCCAGTTTCGGGCCTTCGGTATAGGTCACCGAGATGAAGTTTTCGATGCCCATGGTGTCCAGCACCTGGCCGCCGAAACGCTCGGCCGCCACGCCGGTGCGGATGCCCTTGCGCGCCGCATAGATCGCCGCTGCCGCGCCGGCGGGGCCGCCGCCGACCACGAGCACGTCGAACGCGGCCCTGGCCTTGATCTTTTCCGCCTCGCGGGCGCTGGCACCGGTGTCGAGCTTGGCCACGATCTGCTCCAGGCTCATGCGGCCCTGGTCGAACACTTCGCCGTTGAGGAACACGGTGGGCACCGACATGACCTGGCGCTTTTCCACCTCGTCCTGGTACAGCGCGCCGTCGATCGCCACGTGCCGGATGCGCGGGTTGAGCACGCTCATCAGGTTCAACGCTTGCACCACGTCGGGGCAGTTCTGGCAGGACAGCGAGAAATACGTCTCGAACTTGAAGTCGCCATCGAGATTGCGAATCTGCTCGATCGTATCGGCGGCCGCCTTGGATGGATGACCGCCCACTTGCAGCAGGGCCAGCACCAGGGAGGTGAATTCATGACCCATCGGCAGGCCGGCGAAACGCACGCCGATGTCGGTGCCGACGCGATTGATCGCGAAAGACGGCTTGCGCGCGCCGCTGTCGTCACGGCGCAGGCTGATCTTGTCGGACAGCGCGGCAATCTGCTGCAGCAGCTCGTCCAGTTCCTGCGACTTGGCGCTGTCGTCCAGCGAAGCGACCAGCTCGATCGGCTGCACCAGCTTTTCCAGGTAGGCCTGCAACTGGGTCTTGAGGGTTTCGTCGAGCATGGCTACCACTCCAGTGATGGATGCGTGGGAATCGTGGGGAGAGAAGAGGCTTGTGACAGCAGCCTGCGCCGGAGGGGAGGCGGCAGGGCGGGGAGCGGTGCCGGGCGCAAGCCGCTGACACAAGCATCCGGGCGGGTTGGAACCGGGCGCCGCAGCGCCCGGTTCCGATGCAGCGGTGAATCAGATCTTGCCGACCAGGTCCAGCGACGGCGCCAGGGTCTTCTCGCCTTCCTTCCACTTGGCAGGGCAGACCTCGTTCGGGTGGGCGGCGACGTACTGGGCAGCCTTGACCTTGCGCAGCAGTTCGGACGCATCACGGCCGATGCCACCGGCATTGATCTCGACGATCTGGATCTTGCCCGCCGGATCGATCACGAACGTGCCGCGGTCGGCCAGGCCGGCTTCCTCGATCATCACTTCGAAGTTGCGGCTGATCGTGCCGGTCGGATCGCCGACCATGGTGTAGTTGATCTTCTTCACCGCATCCGAGGTGTCGTGCCAGGCCTTGTGCGCGAAATGGGTATCGGTCGAGACCGAGTAGATCTCCACGCCCAGCTTCTGGAACTCGGCGTAGTTGTCAGCCAGGTCCTCGAGCTCGGTCGGGCAGACGAAGGTGAAGTCGGCCGGGTAGAAGAACACCACCGACCACTTGCCCTTCAGGTCCGCTTCGCTGACTTCGATGAACTTGCCGGCCTTGAGGGCCTGGGCCTTGAACGGTTTCACTTCGGTATTGATCAGGGACATCTTGGTTTTCCCGTGGTGGTTGAACAGTGGGGACGATGCTACGAGGGCGGACACGATAAATCTAATTGATTATCGGCATCGCAACGATTGGCCTGGGCTATCAGGTGTCCTGTCCCGATCTGTGGCCGAACCGGCCTGCTTCAAGCCCGCATTTCGGCCGTGCCGGCAGCTTCATGGCGCGGCCAGTCGCCCGCGCAGTTGCTGATCCACCACGGTGGCGGTGACGATGTCGCTGCCGACGTTCACCGTAGTGCGCATCATGTCCAGGATGCGATCCACGCCGATGATGATGCCGATGCCTTCGGGCGGAATGCCGAAGGTAGCCAGCAGACCGGCGATCATCGGCAGCGAGCCCCCGGGAATCCCGGCCACTGCCACCGCGCTCAGCACCGACAGCAGCATCAGGATGGCCTGGTGGCTCAGGCTGAGCTCCACGCCGAACGCCTGCGCCACGAACAGCACCACGCAGCCTTCGAACAGGGCGGTGCCGCTCATGTTCATGGTCGCGCCCAATGGCAGCACGAAGCCTGCGATGCTCGGGTTGAGCTTCAATTCGTCACGGGCCAGCGCCAGCGAGGCGGGCAGGCAGGCGTTGCTGGAACTGGTGGAAAACGCGGTGATCAACAGGGCGCGGATCTGCCGGAAGTACGCCAGCGGCGAACGCCTGGCCAGGAAACGCAACCACAGCGACATCGTGCCGAACAGGTGCAGCGCCAGCGCCACGCTGCAGCCGACCACGAACACCGACAGTGCCAGCAGCACGTCCACGCCGACCTTGACGATCACGCTGTAGATCATCGCCGGCACCGCATACGGCGCCAGTTGCAGGGCGAAGCCCACGATCTTCGTCATCAGGTCGGTGATGGTGTCCAGCGCCACCTGCACCCGTTTGCGCTCCCTCTCGCGCAACTGGGTGGCGGCGGCGCCTACCAGGATCGCGAACAGGATCAGCGGCAGCACGTCGCCCAGCGCATTGCGGCTGGGGCCGGCCACCGCGCCGACCAGGTTGCGCGGCATGAACATCTCCACCAGCGTGCTGAAACTCATGCTGGGCTGGGCAGCCCTGGTGTCGATCGTCTTCTGCGCGCTGCTGCCGTATTCCTGCATCAGCTGGGTGCGCGCCTGCTCGTCCAGGTGATGGCCGGGCTGCACCGTGTTCATCATCACCAGGCCGATCGCCACGGCGATCAGCATGTTGGCGGAGAACAGCGCAAAAGTACGTCCGGCCAGCGGCCCCAGCCGGTCCAGTCGGCCCAGTTGGGCCACACCGGAGGCCAGCGAGCTGAACACCAGCGGGATCACCACGAAGAACAGCATGCGCAGGAAGATCTGCCCGAACGGGTCGAACACCGCCGAGGATATCTTCTGCATGAAGGTCAGCGTGGGTGGATGCAACTGGCCGATGCCCAGGGTGGCCACGGCAGCGACCACGCCGATCACCAGGCCCCACAGGATGCGCTTCGCGAGAGGAGTCGATGTGCTCATGACTCGAATGTACGGGGCAGCGACGGATTCGTCACGCAAGAAATTGCGGTTTGCCGCCAGCCCGGCGCCAGACGGTGTTCGAGGCGATGGCAGGGGTGTCGGAAGGTCCAATCCCGGCGGGATGCCCCGGTGGGCTAAAATGCCCGTTTTGACGGAGGCGACATGACTCAGCCCGCATCCCCCGGTACACGTTTCCGTACGGCCGTTGCCGCCGAACAGCCACTTCAGGTAATGGGTGCGATCACCGCTTACGCCGGCCTGATGGCCAGGCGCGTGGGCTACAAGGCGCTGTACCTGTCCGGCGGCGGCGTGGCCGCCAATTCGCTGGGCATGCCCGACCTGGGCATCAGCACCATGGAAGACGTGCTCACCGACGCGCGCCGCATCGTCGACGCCACCGGCCTGCCGCTGCTGGTCGACATCGATACCGGCTGGGGCGGGGCGTTCAACATCGCCCGCACGATCCGCTCGTTCGAGCGCGTGGGCGTGGCCGCCGTGCACATGGAGGACCAGGTCGGCCAGAAGCGATGTGGCCATCGTCCCGGCAAGGAAGTGGTGCCGAAGGACGAGATGGTCGACCGGGTGAAGGCGGCGGTGGATGCGCGCACCGATCCGGGCTTCGTGATCATGGCGCGCACCGACGCGGCGGCCGTGGAAGGCATCGACGCGGCGATCGAGCGCGCGGTGGCCTACGTCGAGGCGGGTGCCGACATGATCTTCCCCGAGGCGATGAAGACGCTGGCGGATTACCGCAAGTTCAAGGCCGCGGTGAAGGTGCCGATCCTGGCCAACCTCACCGAGTTCGGCTCCACCCCGTTCTTCACCACCGACGAACTGCGCGAGGCCGGCGTGGACATCGCCCTGTACTGCTGTGGTGCCTATCGCGCGATGAACAAGGCGGCGCTCAACTTCTACGAAACCGTGCGCCGCGAAGGCACCCAGAAGAACATCATCGATACCTTGCAGACGCGCGAGGAGCTGTACGACTTCCTCGGTTACCACGCCTATGAGGACAAGCTCGACGCGCTGTTTTCGAAGCAGGGCTGATCCCTGCGCAAACGCATACGCCAAGCAAAAAAACCGCACCCTGGAGAACCCGATGAGCGAACAAGTCCTGCCCAAGGCCAAGAAATCCGTCGCCCTGTCCGGCGTCGCCGCCGGCAACACCGCGCTGTGCACGGTCGGCCGCAGCGGCAATGACCTGCATTACCGCGGTTACGACATCCATGACCTGGCGGCCAAGGGCTGCTTCGAGGAAGTGGCCTACCTGCTGGTGCACGGCGTGCTGCCGACCTGGACCGAACTGCAGAACTACAAGGCCAAGCTGAAGCGCCTGCGCGGCTTGCCTGCGCCGGTGAAGGCCGCGATGGAGCTGCTGCCGGCCTCGACCCATCCGATGGACGTGCTGCGCACCGGTTGTTCGGTGCTGGGCACCGTGCTGCCGGAGAAGGACGACCACAACGTCACCGGCGCACGCGACATCGCCGACCGCCTGATGGCCAGCTTCGGTTCGATGCTTCTGTACTGGTACCACTTCAGCCACAACGGCAAGCGCGTCGAGACCGAGACCGACGACGACTCGATCGCCGCGCACTTCCTGCATGTGCTGCACGGCAGGAAGCCCAGCGACCTGCATGCGCAGGCGCTGGACAAGTCACTGGTGCTGTACGCCGAGCACGAATTCAACGCGTCCACCTTTGCCGCCCGCGTCATCGCCGGCACCGGTTCGGACATGTATTCGGCGATCACCGGCGCGATCGGCGCGCTGCGCGGTCCGAAGCACGGCGGCGCCAATGAAGTGGCGATGGAGATCATCGCGCGCTATCGCAACGCGAACGATGCCGAGGCCGACATCCGCGCCCGCGTCGAGAAGAAGGAAATCATCATCGGCTTCGGTCACCCGGTCTACACCGTGTCCGATCCGCGCAACGAGATCATCAAGGAAGTCTCGCGCAAGCTGTGCACCGACGGCGGCAACCCGACCCTGTTCGAGGTGTCCGAGCGGATCGAGAAGGTGATGGGCGAGGTCAAGAAGATGTTCCCCAACCTCGACTGGTTCTCGGCCAGCGCGTACCACATGATGGGCGTGCCCACCGCGATGTTCACCCCGCTGTTCGTGATCTCGCGTACTTCCGGCTGGAGCGCCCACGTGATCGAGCAGCGCCAGGACGGCAAGATCATCCGCCCCAGCGCGAACTACACCGGCCCGGAAGACCAGGCCTACGTGGCGATCGACAAGCGCTGAAGCAATGACGGCGAATCCGGGGCAGGGGTCCCGGATTCCCTGGCTGGTCGACGGGCATCGCCGCAACGGGATCGGTTCGGTTCGCTGCGGTTGGTATCCCGGTTCAGTGGCCGGCCAGCCTGGCCTGTTCCCTGCGCCGGTGCACCAGCCAGCCTCCACCGCAGATGCCGATCACGGCCAGCGCATCGACGCCGTACTTCACCCATGCGTGCGCCTCGAACCAGCTGCTCAGCAGGTGGTCGTGGGTGATCATGCGGCCGGCGGTGATCGCGATGGCCGCGGCGCCGATGTACATGATGATCGGGTAGCGATCGATCAGTTTCAGGATCATCGTCGAGCCCCAGACCACCAGCGGCACGCTGATCAGGAGTCCCAGGATGACCAGCAGCAGGTGGCCCTTGGAGGCGCCGGCAATGGCCAGCACGTTGTCCAGGCCCATCAGCGCGTCGGCGACGATGATCGTGCGCAGCGCGGCCCAGAAGGTGTTGCCCGACTTGATGTCCGGGCCCTGGTCGTCACCGTGGTTCAGCAGTTTCCAGGCGATCGGCAAAAGCAGCAGACCGCCGACCAGCATCAGCCCGGGAAGCTTCAGCAGATAGACGACCACCGCAGTCAGTACGAAGCGGATCGCGATGGCGCCGAACGTGCCCCAGAAAATCGCCTTCTTCTGCAGCTCCTTCGGCAACCGGCTGGCGGCCATCGCAATGACGATGGCGTTGTCGCCGGCCAGCACCAAGTCGAGCAGGATGATGGCCAGCAGGCCGGAGAGAAAGTCGGGAGCAGCGAAATCCATTGAGGTTTCCTTGCGCGTCGGACAATGCAGTGGGCACGGACGCGCGCGGCCCGTGACCACCGCAAAAGTCTCGTTCGCAGGCAACTGCTGGACGACCGGAGCGAGACCTCGCTCGTGTTGACGATCGTCGCACCGGGGCGGGACAAAGCCTGCCGCGGGAACTACTCCCTTTTGGGAAGGTGTCCGAGCATTGTCGATGCCGTCGCGCACACCAGTCAAGCCAAGCCCTTAAGGAAAACGCCTGCTCCCGCTACAATCAGTCGTCCAATGATCTAGTTCTCCCGCTTCGCCCCCGTGACCGGTTTGCCATGAACAGCCGTTGTCGGGCGGCAGCGCAGACAACGCATCGACCTGCGATCAACCGGGTATTTATCTCCAGGGTTCCCCAGCATTCATGAATACTGTCTATCGCCAATCCCTTTCCGGCACGTCGCTGGACTATTTCGATGCGCGCGCCGCCGTGGAGGCGATCCAGCCGGGCGCCTATGACGGGCTGCCCTATACCTCGCGCGTGTTCGCCGAGAACCTGGTGCGTCGTTGCGATCCGGCGATTCTCGTCGAGTCGCTGAAGCAGATCATCGAGCGCAAGCGCGAGCGTGATTTTCCGTGGTTCCCGGCGCGTGTGGTGTGCCATGACATCCTGGGCCAGACGGCGCTGGTGGACCTGGCCGGTCTGCGCGACGCGATTGCCGAACGCGGCGGCGACCCGGCCAAGGTGAACCCGGTGGTGCCGGTGCAGTTGATCGTCGATCACTCGCTGGCGGTGGAGTGCGGCGGCTTCGACCCGGACGCGTTCACGAAGAACCGCGCGATCGAGGATCGCCGCAACGAAGACCGCTTCCACTTCATCGACTGGACCAAGCAGGCGTTCGAAAACGTCGACGTGATTCCGCCAGGCAACGGCATCATGCACCAGATCAACCTGGAAAAGATGTCGCCGGTGGTGCAGGTACAGGACGGTGTGGCTTACCCGGATACCTGCGTGGGCACCGACAGCCACACGCCGCACGTGGACGCGCTGGGCGTGATCGCCGTCGGCGTCGGCGGTCTGGAAGCCGAGAGCGTGATGCTTGGCCGCGCCTCGTGGATGCGCCTGCCTGACATCGTGGGCGTGGAGCTCACCGGCAAGCGCCGGCCCGGGATTACCGCCACCGACATCGTGCTTGAGCTCACCGAATTCCTGCGCAAGCAGAAGGTGGTCGGCGCGTATCTGGAATTCCGCGGTGAAGGCGCCGCCAGCCTTACCCTGGGCGATCGCGCGACGATCTCCAACATGGCGCCCGAATACGGTGCCACCGCCGCGATGTTCTTCATCGACGGGCAGACCCTCGACTACCTGCGCCTTACCGGCCGCAGCGACGAGCAGGTCCGGCTGGTGGAAACCTACGCCAGGGCTGCGGGCCTGTGGGCTGACACGCTGCTGCATGCGCAGTACGAGCGCACGTTGACGTTCGACCTGTCCTCCGTGGTGCGCAACATGGCTGGCCCGTCCAACCCGCACAAGCGCCTGCCGACATCGGATCTCGCCGCGCGCGGCATCGCTGCCGAGTGGGAAGAACAACCGGGCCAGATGCCTGATGGCGCGGTGATCATTGCCGCCATCACCAGCTGCACCAACACCAGCAACCCGCGCAACGTGATCGCGGCTGCGCTGCTGGCGCGCAACGCCAATGCGCGCGGACTCACGCGCAAGCCCTGGGTGAAGAGCTCGCTGGCACCGGGTTCCAAGGCGGTGCAGTTGTACCTTGAAGAAGCGAACCTGCTGCCCGAGCTGGAGAAGCTCGGCTTCGGTATCGTCGCGTTCGCGTGCACCACCTGCAACGGCATGTCCGGCGCGCTCGATCCGGCGATCCAGCAAGAGATCATCGATCGCGATCTTTACGCGACCGCCGTGCTGTCGGGCAACCGCAACTTCGATGGTCGCATCCACCCGTATGCCAAGCAGGCCTTCCTGGCTTCGCCGCCGCTGGTGGTCGCGTATGCCATCGCCGGCACCATCCGTTTCGACATAGAGAAGGACGTGCTCGGTCTGGATGGCAACGGCCAGCCGGTGACGCTGAAAGACATCTGGCCCACGGATGAAGAGATCGACGCGATCGTCTCCTCCAGCGTGAAGCCGGAGCAGTTCCGCAAGGTCTACGAGCCGATGTTCGCGCACACCGGCCACGCCGGCACCCGCGCCGCGCCGTTGTACGACTGGCGCCCGCAGAGCACCTACATCCGTTGTCCGCCGTACTGGGAGGGCGCCCTTGCGGGTGAGCGCACGCTCACCGGCATGCGTCCGCTGGCGGTGCTTGGCGACAACATCACCACCGACCACTTGTCGCCGTCGAACGCGATCATGCGTAACAGCGCCGCCGGCGAATACCTCGCAAGGATGGGCCTGCCGGAAGAGGACTTCAATTCGTACGCGACCCATCGCGGCGACCACCTGACCGCGCAGCGCGCCACTTTCGCCAATCCCACGCTGATGAATGAAATGGCGGTGGTCGATGGCGAACTGAAGAAGGGTTCGCTGGCCCGCGTGGAGCCGCAAGGCAAGGTCATGCGCATGTGGGAGGCGATCGAAACCTACATGGAGCGCAAGCAGCCGCTGATCATCATCGCCGGTGCGGACTACGGCCAGGGCTCGTCGCGCGACTGGGCGGCGAAGGGCGTGCGCCTGGCGGGCGTGGAGGCGATCGCGGCTGAAGGCTTCGAGCGGATTCATCGCACCAACCTGATCGGCATGGGAGTGCTGCCACTGGAATTCAAGCCGGGCACCAACCGCAGGACGCTGGGCATCGATGGCACCGAAACCTTTGACGTCGTCGGCGTACGCAGTCCCCTGGCGGAGCTGGTTCTGGTCATCCACCGCAAGCATGGTGAACGCATCGAAGTGCCGGTGATCTGCCGCCTGGACACCGCCGAGGAAGTGCTGATCTACGAAGCGGGCGGTGTGCTGCAACGCTTCGCACAGGACTTCATCGAGGCTTCGCAGGCGGCCTGACCGCGCGTTGTTCCGCGGGTGATGCCGCAAGGCATCACCATGCGGTTGGCCGTTGCGCCTGCATGAATTGCCGGCGCGGCACAGTCACTACAGGATCACGGATACATGGCACAGCTCCCCCAGCTCCGCATTCCCGCCACCTACCTGCGCGGCGGCACCAGCAAGGGCGTGTTCTTCCGCCTGCAGGACCTGCCCGAGACCGCGCAGGTGCCTGGCGCCGCGCGCGATGCGCTGCTGCAGCGCGTGATCGGCAGCCCCGATCCCTACGGCAAGCAGATCGACGGCATGGGGGGCGCCACCTCCAGCACCAGCAAAGCGGTGATCGTCTCCAGCAGCACCCGGCCGGATCACGACGTGGACTACCTGTTCGGCCAGGTGGCGATCGACAAGGCCTTCGTCGACTGGAGCGGCAACTGTGGCAACCTCTCGGCGGCGGTCGGTCCGTTCGCCATCGCGGGCGGCCTGGTGGATCACGCGCGCGTTCCGCGCGACGGCATCGCCACCGTGCGCATCTGGCAGGCCAACATCGGCAAGACCATCATCGCCCATATGCCGATGACCGACGGCGCGGTGCAGGAAACCGGCGACTTCGAGCTGGACGGCGTGACGTTCCCTGCCGCCGAAGTGCAGTTGGAATTTCTGGATCCGGCAGCTGAGGAAGACGGCGCTGGCGGGGCCATGTTTCCCACCGGGCATCTGGTGGACGATCTGGAAGTGCCGGGTGTCGGTACGCTCAAGGCGACCATGATCAACGCCGGCATCCCCACGATTTTTGTGCAAGCCGACGCGATCGGCTACACCGGCACGGAGCTGCAGGAGGCCATCAATGGCGACGCCAGGGCTCTGGCGATGTTCGAGGCCATTCGCGCCCATGGCGCGCTCCGCATGGGTCTGATCAAGTCACCCGACGAGATCGCCACGCGGCAGCACACACCCAAGGTCGCATTTGTCGCCAGGCCGACCGACTACGTCGCATCGAGCGGCAAGGCCGTCAAGGCGGATGACATCGATCTGCTCGTGCGCGCGATGTCGATGGGCAAGCTGCACCACGCCATGATGGGCACGGCGGCGGTGGCTATCGGTACCGCCGCGGCCATTCCGGGCACGCTGGTGAACATTGCGGCAGGTGGTGGTGAGCGACAGGCCGTGCGCTTCGGTCATCCGTCGGGCACCTTGCGCGTGGGTGCGGAGGCAACGCAGGTTGATGGTGCATGGACCGTCACCAAGGCGATCATGAGCCGAAGCGCGCGCGTGCTGATGGAAGGCTGGGTGCGCGCGCCCGCAGGGTGATTCCGCAGGGCGGGGAAGTTTCCCCTTCGGGCCACCACATGCTCAGGTGGCTTCTGACAAGATAGGCGTCAAGCGACACGGATGGTTCATTCCGAACAATGGCAGCATTCCTGCCGTCATGGAGACCAGCACTCATGAGTACGCACGACATCCGCTCCGCCAAGCGTCCAGATCCCGACCAGCCGATGGTCGACGTCGCCAACTATGTCGTCGACTACAAGATCGACTCTCACGAAGCGTACGACACCGCACGCTACATGCTGCTGGACTCGCTGGCCACGGCGATGATGGCGATGAAGTTCCCCGAGTGCGTGAAGCATCTCGGGCCGTTGGTGCCTGGCGCCATCTTGCCGGGTGGTGCGCGCGTCCCGGGGACCAGCCATGAGCTTGACCCGGCGCAGGCGGCGTTTGCGATCGGCACGCAAATCCGCTGGCTGGATTTCAACGACACCTGGCTGGCCGCGGAGTGGGGGCATCCTTCGGACAATCTTGGCGCGATCCTCGCCGTGGCGGACTACCTGAGCCGCAAGGCCGAGCGTGAAGGTGGACAGTCACTGACCGTACGCGATGTCTTGGGTTACGCGATCAAGGCCCATGAAATCCAGGGCTGCTACGCGCTGCTGAACAGTTTCAACCAGGTGGGTCAGGACCACGTGATCCTGGTGCGGCTGGCGTCGACCGCCGTGGCCACCGCCATGCTTGGCGGGAGCAGGGAACAAGTCACAACGGCCTTGTCGCACAGCTGGATCGACAACGGCGCGCTGCGTACCTATCGCCATGCGCCGAACACCGGGCCGCGCAAGAGCTGGGCCGCCGGTGATGCCTGCCGCCGCGCGGTGACCCACGCCATCAATGCGGTCTACCGCGGCGTGGTGGGCTACCCGTCGGCACTGTCGGCGAAGACCTGGGGTTACTACGACGTGGCGTTCGGCGGCAAGCCGTTCGAGTTCGAGCGCCCGTTCGGCAGCTACGTGATGGAGAACGTGCTGTTCAAGATCAGCTATCCGGCCGAATTCCATGCGCAGACCGCGGTGGAGTGCGCCATGCAACTGCATTCGCAGGCCGCTGGCCGGATCGAGCAGATCGAAAGGATCGCCATCGAGACACAGGAAGCCGGCTGCCGCATCATCGACAAGACCGGTCCGCTGGCGAATTACGCCGATCGCGATCACTGCATCCAGTACATGGTGGCCGTGCCGTTGATCCACGGTCGACTGTTGGCCAGCGACTACAACGACGACATCGCCGCCGATCCGCGCATCGATGCGTTGCGCGAGAAGATGACGGTCGTCGAAAACCCGCAATTCACCCGGGACTACTTCGACCCGGCCAAGCGCTATATCGGCAATTCGGTTCAGGTGTTCTTCAAGGACGGCAGCAGCACGGAAAAGGTTTCGATCGATTACCCCATCGGCCATCGCAAGCGTCGCGCCGAGGGCATTCCGGTACTGCTGCAGAAATTCGAGGCCGCCATGCGGGGCCACATGCCTGCCCACAAGGTCAAGGCCATCATGGCGGCCACCCGGGACCCCGCAGGGCTGGATGCGATGCCGCTGCATCACTTCCTGGGGCTCTTCACGTTGTAAAGACGACGTGAGTGGAAAATTAACACAGGGTCGGGCGCCGAAAAGGGCATTACTTCGTCCCTGCGTTTCCGTGTTTCAAGCAGGGCCGTATTCCTTGCAAAACCGACTTTCCTGAATGAAACCTCACCGGTAGTTGTTTTGAATAGTGTTAATTCGATCACGGCTTAACGCTTTTGCTACAATCCCCACCGCTTGTCGCATAAACGCCAAGCAGGGGCTTTAAAAGCTCTGAGTGACGTAGTTCAGTCTGATGCGGGAGTTCCGGTCAGGGTTGAACGGACGCGAAATTCTAATAATTGAGGAGACACCTGATGAAACGTAAGGGCTTGTATTTTCTGATCGCGCTGGCCCTGGGCGGCGTAGGTGCCGTTCATGCGCAGGACGCAGCTGCTCCGGCCGACACCTCCAGCTCGATGACCTCGCCGTCCTACGACGGGCGCTGGTACATCGCCCCCACGGTCGGCGGTTACTACAACGATACCGACCGCAACACCAACAGCCGTCAGATCTATTATGGTCTGGGCGTTGGTCGTTTCATTTCCTCCAACACCTCGCTGGACATCTTCATCGATCGCACCAAGCGTGATGCTGACGGTAGCGGCAGCTGGTCCAACAACAGCGTTGGCGCGGCGGTGCGCTTCTACGCGGGTGACTGGAACGCCTGGCGTCCGTACCTGCTGGCTGGCGTGATGGGCAGCAATCATCACGGCATCCATGGCAGTGGCTGGGCCCCGGCGGCCGAGCTGGGTGGCGGTCTGTCCAAGACCATCAACGACAGCTCCGACTTCCGCGTGGAAGCCGGCTACCGTTACGACTGGGACAACGACAGCCAGCCGACCATGGATGGCTACGGTGACTGGTTCCTGGGCTTCAGCATCGTTTCGCGCTTCGGCGCCCCGGCGGCCGCTCCGGCTGCCCCGGTCGTCGCCACCCCGCCGCCGGCTGACTGCTCGACGATGGACAGCGACAGCGATGGCGTGAACGACTGCGAAGACAAGTGCCCGGCCACCGCCGCTGGCACGATCGTCGGACCTGATGGTTGCGCGCAGAAGGTTGTGATCGACCTGCGTGGCGTGAACTTCAAGTTTGACCGCCCGAAGAAGGGTGAGACGGACATCTCGAAGTCGCTGGCCGAGCCGAGCGCCGACTCCATCGCGGTGCTGAACCAGGCCGTCGATACCCTGCAGCGTTACCCGCAGGTCAAGGTGACGGTTGCCGGTTACACCGACTCGAAGGGTACCGACGAGTACAACCAGAGCCTGTCCGAGCGTCGCGCCTCGATCGTCTACAACTACCTGACCAGCCACGGCATCGATGCCAGCCGTCTGGAAGGCCCGATCGGTCACGGCGAAAGCAACCCGATCGGTGACAACGACACCGACGCCGGTCGCGCGCAGAACCGTCGTACGGAACTGCAGGTTCAGCAGTAATCGAACCGCGGTAAATCGGAAAAAACCCGGCTTCGGCCGGGTTTTTTTTGTCTGCCTGCCCCCAAACGGGCACGAGTCGGGTTGGCGCATCACGGCGCGGCCTTATACGCTAGCGCGATGCCCCGCCCTCCTTCTTTCCGTCGTGCAGCCGCAGCGACGCCATCCGCGCAGTCACCGCGGCATGGTCTGGCTCGTGTGCTGTCAAAACTGGGTGCCTGTTCGCGCAGCCAGGCCGAGCAGTGGATTCGCGCCGGTCGGGTCAGCGTGGATGGCCGCGTGGTTCGCGATCCCCATCAGCCGACCCTGATCGACCGGCATCGTCTTGCGGTCGACGGCCAGCCAGTGCAGCGAAGTGAAAGCGTCTACGTGGCTTTCAACAAGCCGCGCGGCATCGTGGTCAGTGCGGCCGACGAACACGGCAGGGCGACGGTGTATACCGCCCTGGCCGCAGCCGGCCTGCCGTGGCTGGGGCCGGTCGGTCGTCTGGACAAGGCCAGCGAGGGGTTGCTGTTGCTGAGCAACGACACCACCTGGGCCGCGGGCATCACCGATCCGGCGACGCACCTGGAGAAGACCTACCACGTGCAGGTGGCCGGCCAGCCTGATGCTGCGGTGCTGCAGGCGATGCTGGCTGGCGTCGAGGATGCAGGTGATCGGCTGAAGGCGCGCAAGGCCACGCTGCTGCGCGTGGGCGAGAAGAATGCGTGGCTGGAGGTGGTGCTCGACGAAGGGCGCAACCGGCATATCCGCCGGTTGCTGGCTGCCCTGGGTTTCGATGTCTTGCGACTGATCCGGGTGGCGATTGGCCCACTTGCCCTGGGCGAGTTGGCGAAAGGACAGTGGCGGCGACTCGACCAGGACGAAGTGCGAGCCCTCGTCACCCGGTCATAAGGCACCGCCGGCGGCGATGCCCCTGGCTGTGCGCGGAATCAGCCCGCGATCACGCCCAGCTTTCGTCCCACCCTGGTGAACGCGGCTATCGCCCGGTCGAGGTGTTCGCGGGTATGCGCCGCGCTCATCTGCGTGCGGATGCGCGCCTGGCCCTGCGGCACCACCGGGTAGAAGAAGCCGGTGACGTAGATGCCTTCCTCCAGCAAGGCCGTGGCCATCGCCTGGGCCTTCGGTGCGTCGTAGATCATCACCGGCACGATCGGATGCACGCCGGGCTTGATGTCGAATCCCGCCGCGGTCATCTGCTCGCGGAAGTAGCGGGTGTTCTCCTTGAGCTGCTCGCGCAGGTCGCCGGCGCTGGCCAGCATGTCGAACACCTTGATCGCGGCGGCGACCACGTGCGGCGGCAGCGAGTTGGAGAACAGGTAAGGGCGCGAGCGCTGGCGCAGCAGCTCGATCACTTCCTTGCGGCCGGTGGTGAAGCCGCCCAGGGCGCCACCCAGCGCCTTGCCCAGGGTGCCGGTGAAGATGTCGATCCTGTCCATCACGCCGTTGACCTCGGCCGCACCGCGGCCGGTGTCGCCGAGGAAGCCGGTGCAATGGCATTCGTCGATATGCACCATCGCATCGTATTTCGCGGCCAGCGCGGTGATCTCGTCGAGCCTGGCGATGAAGCCGTCCATCGAGAACGAGCCGTCGGTGGTGATCAGCTTGGTACGCGCGCCGGCCGCGTCGGCGGCCTGCAGCTGCCTCTCCAGGTCGGCCATGTCACTGTTGGCGTAGCGGAAGCGCTTCGCCTTGCACAGGCGGATGCCATCGATGATCGAGGCGTGGTTGAGCGCATCGGAGATCACCGCGTCCTCTTCCCCCAGCAGCGGTTCGAACAGGCCGCCGTTGGCGTCGAAGCAGGCGGCGTAGAGGATGGTGTCCTCGGTGCCGAAGAAGGCGGCGATCTTCGCTTCCAGCTGCTTGTGCAGGTCCTGCGTGCCGCAGATGAAGCGCACGCTGGCCATGCCGAAGCCGTGCGTATCCAGCGCGTCCTTGGCGGCGGCGATCACTTCGGGGTGATCGGCCAGTCCCAGATAGTTGTTGGCGCAGAAGTTCAGTACCTTGCGGCCGCCTTCCAGCTCGATCTCGGCGGACTGCGGCGAGGTGATGATGCGTTCGGCCTTGAACAGGCCCTGCTCGCGGATGGATTCGAGTTCGCTGGCGTAGCGCGCCTTGGCTGAGTAGCTCATGGGGAATTCCGGCCGTTGGACAAAGCGCCATTGTAGGGCGCCAGGCGATCGCTGCGCATGCGTATGTACTGCGCGGCGATCAATGCAGGCCGAAGTCCGCGCGCGTGGTCTTGCCCTTGTCGTCGATGCCCTTGGCGTCGAGCCGGGGCGGCTTGATCGCGATCCGCTTGTCGTCCAGCTTGCCATGCAGCCAGTCCTGCACGGCGGCGGCGCGGCGCTCGGCCAGCGCTCGCATCGCGGCGGCGTCCGTGTTCACGTGGGTTTCCAGCAGGCTGCGCATCTCGTCCGGTTCCAGCGACTTGCTGAGGCCGAGGACGTTCCTGGGTTTCTCGAAGTCGGCGTGCCGGTAGGCGCGCCGGAGATAGCGCTCGTGTTCATCCGGCGTCACGGTCACCTCGGCCAGCACCGCTGCCGAGGCTTCCGTGGCGATCTTGTCGCCCGACTCCTTGGCCAGCTTCTCGCGGCGGATCTGGTCATCCACGGTGACCTTGCGCAAGCCGGCTTCGTCCAGCGACGGATCCACCCGGCTGCTGATGTCCAGGGTGAGCGCGGGCTTGCGGTTGAGCATCTGCACGATCTGTCCGAGGCGGTCCTTGGCGGGGCCATCCAGCACCGCCGAGCCCGGGGCGAACTCGACATGGCCGAGATCCTCATGGCTGCCGCCGAATGCCGAGGCAAGCAGGCGAAACGGCGCGGTGGCCGCCTTGGCGATGAGGTTGCCGAACGCGCGCATGATCATGCCGCCGAGGCTGAACTGCGGATCGTCCAGCGAGCCGGACACCGGCACGTTCACGTCGATGTTGCCCTGGGTGTCCTTCAGCAGGGCCACCGCCAGCTTCACCGGCAGGTGCGACACGCCGGGGCTGTTCGAGCGCTCGCCGAAGGTCAGCTGGGTGATGAAGAGGTGGTTGTCTGCATTGAGCTTGCCCTGGTCCAGCAGGTAGTGCACGTCGGCAGTCAGCCGGCCCTTGCTGATGGGGTAGCCGGTGTACTTGCCGGAATAGGCGCTGAGCCGGGTCAGCTCGACGTCGGTCGCCTTGCCCTTGATGTCGAGGAAGGCTACCGGCAGCAGCGGATTGATGCTGCCGCTGATGTCCACTGGCGAGGCATCGTCCAGTTTCGCCTGCGCCACGAGTTCGGCGGGCGGTTCGCCGGCGGTGGTGCCGAACGCGCCGATCCTGCCGGTGAGGCTGGTGAGGTTGGCGGTGTAGTTCGGCTTGATGAAGTTGTCGGTGTAGTTGAGCTGGCCATTGGCCAGGGTAACCTCACCGATGCGGATGTCGGCGGCGGGCGCCGAGGCTGCACTGGACGCCGGTTGCGGCGCCGCCGGCGTGTTGCTCGCGGCGCGGGTCACCGATACCGGCGCCTGTTCGCCGTTGGCGATCACGTCGGACAGGTTCAGGCGCCCGTTGCTGTTGACGATGACGCGCGCGTAGAACGCATCCAGCACCAGAGCGCCCAGATGCACGCGCGGCGTGCCGCTGCCGTAGCGCAGGTCGATGCGCGAGCCGCGCAGCGAACGCCAGCGCATGAAGTCGTCGCCGGTGACCTTGTCCTGCATGCGCACGCGCTCGAACGCGGCGTCGCCCATGTAGTCGAAACGTGGCTCGGAGTGGCGGCCGTCGTAATGCAGCCTGCCGTCGCTGCTGAGACGGGCGCTGGTGACATCCACGTTCAGCGGCACGCTGGCGTAGGGCACGAAGCCGGCGATGTCCAGTCGTTTGGTGATCAGCTGCAGGTCGGCGACTGCGGGCAGCGGTTGCAGCGTGCCGACGGCGGCGAAATTGCCTCTGCCGATGCGACCTTCCAGCTTGATCCGGCGTGGCTGGTCGAGCTTGTCGCTGAGCGCTTCGACATTGCCGTTGAGCGCCCCGATGAGCAGCGGCGTCGGCCTGGCGCCATTGATGCTGCGATCGGTGAGGCGCAGCGAGCCCTGTTCGACGCCAAGATGGGCGATGCTCCAGCGCCAGGCCGGACCTTCGTCACCGCTGGTGGGTACGGAGTGCTTGCTGGCAAACAGGCTGGTCAGGTTGATCCGGTCGTCGCGCTCGCGCACGGCGTCGACCTGCAGGCCGTTCGCCGTGACCTTGCCCAGTTGCGCGTTGCGGGTGGCCAGATCGAGCCGGGTGATACCGGCATCCAGTTGGCGCCACGCCACCGGGGTCGCCAGTCCGCTGGCCTGCGGCTCCAGCGCGAAGTCGCTGATGCCGAGTTGGGCCGGTTCGATGTGCACATTGAATGCCTTGCCCCAGTCCAGTCGCAGCTGGCCGCTGGCGTCGAGCTTGCCTTTCGCGATGCGCGCCGCCGTGGCGGATGCGGCCAGCGCCTGCAGCGGCACGAGCGACACCTGTTTCAGTTCGAGTGCACCGGCATAGTGGCTGGCGGCGAGGTCGACCTCGCCGCGTGCGCCGAGGCTGCCGCCGGCGAGCCGGCCGGTCAGCTCGAGTTTGGCGGCCGGCCCGGCGAGCGTGCCCAGGCCGAGCAGGCTGCCGTGCAGCTGGGTCAGCTGCAGCTTGGCCTGGCTGGCGTCGGCGTAGGTGAGCGCGCTGTCCTGCAGCGTGAGTGCGCTGATGCACAGGTCGGTCGGCGGCGCCTTGTCACCGATCTTGCTGTCATCGTTCCTGGCCGCAGGCGGCATCAGCGTGTCGAAGTTGCTATGGCCGCCAGCGCGCTGGGTGTAGAACAACGCGGCGCGTTCCAGCTGCATCGCGCCGAGGTGGTAGCGCGAGGCCAGCGGTTGCACGTCGGTCAGTTCGATGTTGCCGTGTCCCAGCCTGGCGATGGGCTCGCCGCGGCTGCTGTCGAGCGCGAAATCGTCCAGTTGCAGGTTGCCGGTGAGCTGCAGCTGCGGCGTCGGCTGCGTCTGCACGAAGTGCAGGGACAACTTGCCGCTGAGCAGGCCCTTGGGAATCGCCACCGGCATCGCCGCCGGTACGTAGCCCAGGTAGCGCGGCAGGTCGAGCCGGTCGAGCCGGTCGAGCTGGAAGCCGATGGTCGACTCGCGGTTGCTGGCGAACGGCTTGGTCTGGCCGTCGATGCGCAGCGGGCTTCCGTCCACCGTCATGGCCAGCAGCGGCTGCACGAAGATGTCGGTGGAGCTGGGCAGGTTGGCCAGGAACGGGATGCCCAGCTCCAGCTTCTCGATGTGGTGCTGTGCGCCCAGCAGGTGGTCGTCGAAGCGGATGTCGCCGCCGTGGACGCTGATGTTGGAGAGCGAGAAACGCGCCGGCTTGCTGTCCGGCGGCGCCGGCTTCGCGGTGAAGCGCTCGACCAGGTCGCTGAAGTTGAACCGCTGGTCCTTGCCTCGCGTGATGGCGATCCGCGGCTGATCGAGCCGCAGTTCGTCCAGCACCGGGGCCAGGCGGAACAGCGAGCTCCACGAGGCGTTGAGCGTGAGCTGGTCGATGTCGACGAAGGGCTTCTGGCCATCCGCCTCGGGCAGGTGCAGCTGGCCGACCCGCAGGTTCAGCGTGAACGGATTGAAGCGCACCTGGCCAAGACTCAGCGGCCGTCCCAGCATCTCCGCGGAGTGGTTCTGCAGGTAGTCGCGCAGCAGCGGCGGAGCGGCAAGGAAGCCGAGCAGGGCGTAGACCAGCAGCACGGCCGCGAGGATGGCGGCGGTACGGCGGGCGCGGGACGATTGACCCAGCTGCCGTACACGCGTTCGTGCGGAATCCCCGGCTGCACGCAAGGAGACGCGCAGCCGCGACAAGCTCGACCCGGACATACCGACTCCCTGGAAACGCTGAATGGTTGATTCAACCCGCCCTGCATGGGGTGCGGGTGGGCTGATGACGAATCTACCGCGACCGCGCTTAACGCGGGGACACCGCTCGCGACCCTGGGGCCGGTCGCGAGCGGTCAATCCGGGAGCTGAGGAGCGGCTGCCGTCCCGTGGCTCAATGCCAGGAACAGACGACCTTGCCGCAGGTGCCGGCGTCCATCAGGTCGAAGCCCTTCTGGAAGTCGTCGATGTGGATCTGGTGGGTCAGCACCTTCTGCAGCGGGAAGCCGGTCAGCACCATCTGGGTCATCTTGTACCAGGTCTCGTACATCTTCCGGCCATAGATGCCCTGCAGGGTGAGGCCCTTGAAGATCACCTTGTCCCAGTCGATGCCGGCGCCGCGCGGCATGATGCCCAGCATGGCGACCTTGCCGCCGTGGTACATGCATTCGAGCATGTCGTTGAACGCGCGCGGGTTGCCGCTCATTTCCAGGCCTACGTCGAAGCCCTCCATGTGCAGGTCCTTCATCACGTCCTTGAGCGACTGGTTGGTGACGTTGACCACGCGGGTGGCGCCCATGTCGGCGGCCAGCTTCAGGCGATAGTCGTTGACGTCGGTGACCACCACGTTGCGCGCGCCGATGTGCTTGGCGATGCCGGCGGCGATGATGCCGATCGGGCCGGCGCCGGTGATCAGCACGTCCTCGCCGATCATGTCGAATTCCAGCGCGCAGTGCGCCGCGTTGCCGTACGGATCGAAGAACGCGGCCAGCTCGGACGGGATCTGGTCCGGGATCGGCCACAGGTTCGAGGCCGGCATGGTCATGTACTCGGCGAACGCGCCGTTGCGGTTCACGCCGATGCCGATGGTGTTCGGGCACAGGTGCTGGCGGCCGGCGCGGCAGTTGCGGCAGTGGCCGCAGACGATGTGGCCCTCGGCCGAGACGCGGTCACCGATCTTGTAGCCGGTCACGCCCGGGCCGATCTCCACGATGCGCCCCACGAACTCGTGGCCGATGGTGAGGCCCGGCTTGATCGTTCGCTGGCTCCACTCGTCCCACTTGTAGATGTGCAGGTCGGTGCCGCAGATCGCGGTTTTCTCGATCTTGATCAGCACTTCGTTCGGGCCGACCACGGGCATCGGCACCTCTTCCATCCAGATGCCCTGTTCGGGCTTGCGCTTGACCAGGGCTTTCATCGTCTGCGACATGGGGAATCCATCGGTTGGCCCGCGCGGCGGGCAGGGAAGCGGCAATTATAGATTGATCGAAGCCGGCGCCGAAGATGGCGGCACCAAGGGACCGGCTGTGGCAGGCGGTCCCACCCTGCCGAAAGTCACTACCGGTGAACGATGGGTTTGCGGCATAAAGGTCGGCCAGATCGCAAGAAAATGCGATTCGGCCCACTTTCCCGTTTTCCCAAGGAGTGCTCCATGCGTCGTGTCCTGCTTGCTGCCGCGCTGACCGCCGGTCTCGCCGGTACCGCCCATGCCGTCGAAGGCATGTGGCAGCCCGCCCAGTTGCCGAAAATCGCCGCCACCCTGAAACGGCATGGGCTGAAGCTGGACCCGACCAGCCTGACCGACCTGACCGCCTACCCGATGGGTGCGGTCGTGAGCCTGGGCGGCTGCACCGCCTCGTTCGTCTCGCCCGAAGGCCTGGTGGTGAGCAATCACCACTGTGTCTACGGCGCGCTGCAGCTGAACTCCACGCCGGAGAACAATCTGATCGAGAAGGGTTTCCTGGCGAAGACGCAAGCCGAAGAACTCTCCGCCGGCCCCACCTCGCGGATCTTCGTCACCGAGGAAATCCGCGACGTCACCAAGGCGATCACCGCCAAACTCACGGACGGCATGAGCGGCGCCGAGCGCTACAAGGCGATCGAGCTGGCAATCAAGGAACAGGTCAAGGCCTGCGAGAGCGAAGGCTATCGCTGCGATGTCTACACCTTCCACGGCGGCTACAGCTACCAGTTGATCAGGCAACTGGAGATCAAGGACGTGCGCCTGGTCTACGCGCCGCCGGCGTCGATCGGCAAGTTCGGCGGCGACGTCGACAACTGGATGTGGCCGCGCCACACCGGCGATTTCGGCTACCTGCGCGCCTACGTCTCGAAGGACGGCAAGTCGGCTGCGTTCTCGAAGGACAACGTGCCGTATCAGCCCAAGCACGTGCTCAAGGTGAACCCGCAGGGCGTGGAAGCGGGCGACTACGTGATGGTGGTCGGCTATCCCGGCCGCACCAATCGCTACCGCCTCGCCGACGAGGTGCAGAGTTCGATCGACTGGATGTACCCGACCCAGATCAAGGTCTACGAGGACACGCTGAACATTATCAACACCGCCGGCAAGGCTGACCCGAAGGTGGCGGTGAAATACGCCAGCATGGTCGCCGGCCTCAACAACTACCTGAAGAACTTCGGCGGCCAGCTCGAAGGCCTGCGTCGTGCCGACGCGGTCGAGGTCAAGCGCACCCAGGAAGCGGCACTGGAAACCTGGCTGAAGCAGCAGGGCGGCGCGGAAAATGCCGCGCTGGCAGCGGACATCGGCAAGCTGCGCCAGCAGATCGCCGCCAACCAGGCCACCCGCGATCGCGACCTGGCCATCGGCCTGGTGACCCGCGCGTCGATGTTCAGCACGGCGGTGCGCCTGACCCATCTGGCGAAGGAGCGGCCGAAGGCCGACCTCGAACGCGATGCCGGTTACCAGCAACGCGACTGGGTGCGCATCGAAGGCGGCCTGAAGCAGATGGATCGCCGCTTCGACCCGGGCGTCGACCAGCAGTTCATGGTCTACGGCCTCACGCGCTACGTGGCCTTGCCGCAGGCGCAGCGGCTGCCCGCGCTCGATGCCTGGCTGGATGGCGCGAAGACCGAAGTCCAGCTCAGGCAGAAAGTTGCCGCGCTGTATGCCGGCAGCAAGCTCGGCAACGTCGACGAGCGCATGAAGTGGTTCGCTGCCGACAGCAAGGCGATCGACGCCAGCAGCGACAGCATGCTCAAGCTCGCCCGCGCGGTGCAGCCGCAGCTGAAGGCGCTGGAAGACGAAGGTGACGCCCGCGACGGCGAGATGAGCAAGCTGCGCCCGCGCTACATGCAGGCGATGATCGCGTGGAAGGATTCGCAGAAGCTGCCGGTCTACCCGGATGCGAACAGCTCGCTGCGCGTCACCTTCGGCAACGTGCAGGGCGTGGCGCCCCGTGATGGCGTCAGCTACGCGCCGTTCACCACCGCCCAGGGCATCGTCGAGAAGTACACCGGCGCCGAACCGTTCGATGCGCCGAAGGCCGAGCTGGCGGCGATCAAGGCCAGGGCGTTCGACAGCTATGCGTCGCCGAAGCTGGGCACGCTGCCGGTGAACTTCCTGGCCGACCTGGACATCACCGGCGGCAACTCCGGTTCGCCGGCGATGGACGCGAACGGCCAGCTGGTCGGCCTCGCGTTCGACGGCAACTGGGAATCGGTGAGCGGCGACTGGCTGTTCAATCCCAAGCTCAACCGCTCGATCCAGGTCGACGTGCGCTACATGCTGTGGGTGATGCATCACCTCGACCACGCCGACAACCTGCTGAAGGAAATGGGCGTACCGGCGAAGTAACTCGCTGGTTCGCGCAAGCACCGGGCCCGCGTCGTCGACGCGGGCCTTTTGCGTTGCGGCAGCCTCTAAACTAGCGCCATGCCCGTCGATCACCGTCCCCTCGCCATCTTCCTGATGGGTCCCACCGCTTCGGGCAAGACCGCCCTGGCGTGCGAATTGAGCGAGCGTTTCCCGCTGGACCTGGTCAGTGTCGATTCGGCCCTGGTCTACCGCGGTATGGATATCGGCACGGCCAAGCCCGATCCGGCGACGCTGGCGCGTTATCCCCACGCGCTGGTCGACATCCGTGATCCTGCGCAGCCGTACTCGGCCGCGGATTTTTGTGCCGATGCGGTGCCGGTGATGGAACGGATCACCGCGCAGGGCCGGGTGCCCCTGCTGGTCGGCGGCACCGGGTTGTATTTCCGCGCCTTGCAGCTCGGCCTGTCCGACCTGCCCGAGGCCGATCCGGCCACGCGGGCGCGGCTGGGCGCCGAGGCGGCGCAGTCCGGCTGGTCGGCGCTGCATGCCCGGCTGGCCCAGGTCGATCCGGTCGCAGCAAGCCGCATCGACAGCAACGACACCCAGCGCCTGCAGCGTGCGCTGGAAGTGTTCGAGCTGACCGGCCGTCCATTGTCCGAGTTGCAGCGGGGCGGGGCGGGCGCGGTATTCCCGTGGCGGGTATTGAAGATCGCGCTGCTGCCAGCCGACCGGCAACTGCTGCACCAGCGCATCGCGCAGCGGTTCGACGCCATGCTGGCCGAAGGCTTCCTCGACGAGGTGCGCGCGTTGCGTGCCCGGGGCGATCTCGATGCCGACCTGCCGGCGATCCGCGCCGTCGGCTATCGGCAGGCGTGGGAGCACCTGGATGGCCGCAGCGATGCCGCGCAGTTCCGCGACCGGGCCATCTTCGCCACCCGCCAGCTGGCCAAGCGCCAGATCACCTGGCTGCGCAGCGATCACGGCGCACGCCTGTTCGAGCCCGATCAGGCCGGCCTGACGACGCGCGTTGCCGGCGCAGTGCAGCTGTTTGTCGATCCCCCGGCAGAGCCCGTGCCGCCAATGTGACGCCACGCACTTGCGGGGCGCAAAAATCTTCTTTCATCAAGCATTTGAAAGCAGTTAACATCGAGTCATGTTGGGCCGGGGCGCCACTGGCGTTTTTTCTCCGGTCTGTTTGGTGCAAGGGGAGAACAAGAAATGTCCAAGGGGCAATCGTTGCAGGATCCATTTTTGAATGCTTTGCGGCGCGAACGGGTGCCGGTGGCCATCTACCTGGTCAATGGCATCAAGCTGCAGGGGACCGTCGAGTCGTTCGACCAGTTCGTGGTGCTGCTGCGCAACCAGGTCAGCCAGATGGTCTACAAGCACGCCATCTCCACCGTGGTGCCCAGCCGCAACGTGCGCATCGGCAATGGTCATGACGGCCACGATGGCCACGACCATCCGGCAGATGCCTCGGGCGGGGCCGACGCCGACGCTTGATACAGCGGCGGTCAGCCCGCATGAAGAAGGTCTGCTCCCGAAGGATCACGCCCACTCGTGTTTGACCGTCAAAAGAAAGGCGATCGTGCCGTCCTCGTCCTGCCGCATTCGCGTGGCGAGGGCGACACGGCACGCCGTGCGGAGGAGTTCGCCGAACTGGTGAAGTCCGCCGGCGCCGAGGTGCTCGCCGTGATCAGCGCCCGCGTCGAAGATCCCAACCCCCGTTACTACATCGGCAGCGGCAAGGCCAACGAGGTCGCCGAGGCGGCGCGTGCGCTGGACGCCGACCTGGTGCTGGTCGATCACCTGCTGACCCCGGTGCAGGAACGCAACCTCGAAAAGCACCTGGGCGTGCGCGTGGTCGACCGCGCCGGGCTGATCCTCGACATCTTTGCCCAGCGCGCCCGTTCGCACGAGGGCAAGCTGGAAGTGGAGCTGGCCCAGTTGAAGCACCTGGCCACCCGGCTGGTACGCGGCTGGACCCATCTGGATGCCCAGCGCGGCGGCGCCATCGGCAACCGCGGCCCCGGCGAAACCCAGCTGGAAACCGACCGCCGCCTGCTGGGCGAGCGGGTCAAGCAGCTCACCAAACGCCTGGAAAAGGTCCAGGTCCAGCGCGGCCAGCAGCGCCGTGCGCGCATGCGCAACACGGTGCCGCGGGTGGCCCTGGTCGGCTACACCAACGCCGGCAAGTCGACCCTGTTCAACGCGCTGACCACCGGTGACGTGTTCGCCGCCGACCTGCTGTTCGCCACCCTCGATCCCACCGTGCGCAAGCTGGAGGATCTCAGTTGCGGACCGGCGGTGATCGCGGACACGGTGGGCTTCATCCGCGAACTGCCGCATGACCTGGTCGCCGCCTTCCGCGCCACCCTGGCCGAGGCCCGCGATGCCGACCTGCTGCTGCACGTCAGCGACGCCGCCGACGAGGAGCGCGAGCGGCTGCATCGGGTGGTCGACAACGTGCTGGAGGAAATCGACGCCGGCGACGTGCCGCAACTGCGGGTGATGAACAAGATCGACCTGGCCGGCGCCGAGCCGCGGATCGAACGCGACGCCAGCGGCAAGCCGGTGCGGGTCTGGCTGTCCGCCGCCACCGGTGTCGGCCTCGACCTGCTGCGCCAGGCGCTGGGCGAGCTGCTGGGCGGCGAACGGGTGCGCTCGCCGCTGCACCTGCCGCTGTCGGCCGGGCGCCTGCATGCGCGGCTCAAGGCGGCGGGCGCCATCAGCGGCGAGTCGATCGACGAACATGGCTGGCAGCTGCACATCGACGCCCCGCGCAGTGTCATCGCCCCGCTTGGCGGCGGCGATCCGGCCGAGGCGAAACTGCTGCAGGAACTGCTGGCCGTGGCGGAATGACGCCGTTCCCGGCGCGCGGCGGCGGGCGCGCTCTGATAGAATCCCCGATGTTTGCGCGGCCGCGAAAGGCGGCCCGCACAGGACTTTCGACAGCCTCGGCTGAATCTCAATGCAACCCGGTGCAACACGTGTTTCGACCGTGGTTGCCGGCCCCCGGACGTCCCCAAAGGAGACTGACTCGTGGCATGGAATGAACCCGGCAACAACGGGCAAAAAGATCCGTGGAACAGAAACCGCCAGGGCGGCAAGTCGCCAGTGGATGACCTGCTGAACAAGGCCAGGAACCGCGTCGGCAAGATGGGGCAGGGGCCGGGCAGCATCCTCACCGGCATCGTGGTGCTGCTGGTGGTCGGCCTGCTGTTCAGCAGCTACACCATCATCGGCGCGCGCCAGCAGGGCGTGGTGCTGCGGTTCGGCCAGTATTCGCGCACCCTGGCGCCGGGCTTCCACCTGAAGCTGCCGCAGCCGATCGAGTCGGTGAACAAGGTCGAGGCCACCCGCATCCGCTCGGTCACTGACAAGGTGGCCATGCTGACCCGCGACGAGAACATCATCACGATCGACTTCACCGTGCAGTACCAGGTGGACGACTCGCGCAAATACCTGTTCTCGCTGAACGACCCCGACGGCACCATCAGCGCCGCGGCCGAGGCCGCCGTGCGTTCGGTGATCGGCGGAAGCGACATGGACCAGATCCTGTCCGCCGCCGGCGCCAGCCTGGTCGCCCAGGCGCAGCAGGCGCTGCAGAAAACGCTGGACGGCTACGACTCCGGCCTGCGCGTCACCGAGGTCAGCTTCCAGAACGTGGCGCCGCCGAACGAGGTGAAGGACGCCTTCGACGACGTCAACAACGCCCGCGAAGACAAGCAGAGCATCGAGAACGGCGCCCTGGCCTACTCCAGCAAGGTGGTGCCGGTGGCCCGCGGCGTTGCCGCCCGCATCGCGGCCGAAGCGGCCGGCTACAAGGCCGAGCGCATCGCCCGCGCCCAGGGTGACGCGGCGCTCTTCGACCTGCTGTTGAAGGAATACAAGGCCGCGCCGGAAGTGACCCGCAAGCGGCTGTGGCTGGAAACGATGGAACAGGTGATGGCGAAGAACCCGAAGGTGATCGACGGCTCCGGCGGTCGCAACATCATCAACCTGCCGACGCTGCAGGGCAGCGCCACGGCCACCTCCCCCGAATCGGCGGTGGTGGGCACGGTGGTCGCGCCCGCCAGCAGCGATGCGGCCAGCAAGGGAGCGCAGCCATGATGAAGATCGGCTCCATCGTCCTCGCCGTGCTGATCGCCCTGCTGAGCCTCAACAGCATGTTCGTGGTCAGCGAAGGGCACAGCGCCCTGTTGCTGCAGTTCGGTCGCATCGTGCGCACCGACTACCAGCCCGGCCTGCATTTCAAGCTGCCGGTGATCCAGCAGGTGATGAACTTCGACAAGCGCATCCTGTCGCTGGATGCGCCGCCGGAGCGTTACTTCACCTCCGAGAAAAAGAGCGTCAACGTCGACTTCTACGTGAAGTGGCGCGTCGCCGACAACGCCGCCTACTACCGCGCCACCGGCGGCGACCAGCTGCAGGCCGCGCAGCGGCTGACCCCGATCGTGAAGGACGCGCTGCGCTTCGAGTTCAACGCCCGCACCTTGCCCGACCTGATCTCCGGCGGCCGCAAGGACATCACCGAGCGCGTGCGCGCGCAGACCGACGCGTCGGCGCGCAAGAACCTCGGCATCGCCGTGGTCGACGTGCGCATCAAGCGCATCGACCTGCCCAACGAGGTCAGCGAATCGGTGTACAAGCGCATGCGCGCCGAGCGTCTGCAACTGGCCAACGAATTGCGCTACACCGGGCAGGAGTCGGCGTCGAAGATCCAGGCCGACGCCGATCGTCAGGCTCAGGTGCTGAAGGCCGACGCCAACCGCGACGCGGCCAAGGTGATGGGCGAAGGCGATGCGGAGGCGGCGGCGATCTACGCGCAGGCCTACAGCCAGGACCCGGAGTTCTTCAACTTCTACCGCAGCCTATCGGCGTACCGCAGTTCGTTCGCGGACGGCAAGGGCGTGATGATCCTGAAGCCCGACGACGAGTTCCTGCGCTACTTCGAACAGTCCAGCTCCAAGCGCTGAGTCCAGGCCGATGCGCCAGCTGAGTGCCGCGTTGTGCCTGGTGCTGGTGATCGAGGGACTCATGCTGTTCGCGGCGCCGCGCGGTTGGCAGGCAATGATGCGCGAGGCGCTGAAACTGCCACCGCGCCGCTTGCGTCTGATCGGCGCCGGCGCGATGGTGGCCGGACTGGTGCTGCTGCAGATTTTTCATTGATACGCGCAGCCCCCATCCCGGCGGCGCAAAACCTGATCGAAACCTCCCGGAGTAATGCAATGGGCAAGTCAGTAGTCATCCTCGGAGCCCAGTGGGGCGACGAAGGCAAGGGCAAGATCGTCGACCTGCTGACCGAGCGGGTCAGTGCGGTGGCGCGCTTCCAGGGCGGCCACAACGCCGGCCACACGCTGGTGATCAAGGGCAAGAAGACCGTGCTGCACCTGATCCCCTCGGGCATCCTGCGCGACGACGCGCTGTGCCTGATCGGCAACGGCGTGGTGCTGTCCCCCGAGGCGCTGATCAGCGAGATCGCCGAGCTCGAGGCCAACGGCGTCGAAGTGCGCTCGCGCCTCAAGATCAGCCCGGCCACGCCGCTGATCATGCCGTACCACATCGCGGTGGATAAGGCGCGCGAGATCGCTGCCGGCGGCAAGGCCATCGGTACCACCGGCCGCGGCATCGGCCCGGCCTACGAGGACAAGGTCGCCCGCCGCAGCGTGCGCGTGGCCGACCTGATGTACCCGCACGAGCTGCCGGCACTGATCAAGACCGCGGTCGACTACCACAACTTCATCCTCACCCAGTGGCTGAAGGTCGAGCCGGTCGACTACCAGAAGGTTCTCGACGACGCGCTGGCCTGGGGCGAGTACATCCGTCCGCTGGTCGACGACGTCGCCACCATCCTGCACGACGTGCGCGCCGAAGGCGGCAACATCCTGTACGAGGGCGCCCAGGGCGCGCTGCTGGACATCGACCACGGCACCTATCCCTACGTCACCTCGTCCAACACCACCATCGGCGGCGCGCTGGCCGGCACCGGCGTGGGCGCTCGCGACATCGACTACGTGCTGGGCATCTGCAAGGCCTACGCCACCCGCGTCGGCAGCGGCCCGTTCCCCACCGAGCTGCACGACGAAATGGGCGAGCGCCTGCGCAAAGTCGGCAACGAATTCGGCGCCAGCACCGGCCGTCCGCGCCGCTGCGGCTGGATCGACCTGGTCGCGCTGAAGCGCGCCACCCAGATCAACGGCATCAATGGCCTGGCCATCACCAAGCTCGACGTGCTCGACGGCCTGGAAACCATCAAGGTCTGCATCGCCTACGAATACCGGGGCAAGCGCCGCGAACTGGCCCCGCTCGACGCCGACGGCTGGGACGAGTGCAAGCCGGTCTACCTGGAATTCCCCGGCTGGCAGGAATCCACCGCCGGCATCCGCGAATGGAACAAGCTGCCGCCCGCGGCGCGTGCGTACCTGCGTGCGGTCGAGGAACTGTCGGGCTGCAAGCTGGCGCTGGTCGCCACCGGTGCGGATCGCGATGACACGATCAGCCTGGATGATCCGTTTGCCTGATGGCAGATCATGCAGCGATTTGTTGAAAAAGGCCCGTGAGGGCCTTTTTCATTTCGACTTCAGTGGAGGCTGGCGCCGACCGTGTTGCCGCGCGGCGCATGGCAAGCGCTGATGGATCGGGCGGTGTTAGTTTAGCCGGCACTTCTCTGCACAACCTGAGCTTTCGTCCACGCATGAACCAAACCTCGCTCTCCGCCCTCATCTGGTCCGTCGCCGACCTGCTGCGTGGCGACTACAAGCAATCCGAATACGGGCGGGTGATCCTGCCGTTCACCGTGTTGCGCCGTCTGGACTGCGTGCTGGAGCCGACCAAGAAGGCCGTGCTGGCCGAGTGCGAAGCCAAGACCAAGGCTGGCCTCAATCCCGACCCGTTCCTGTTGCGCAAGGCGAAGCAGTCGTTCTACAACACCTCGCCGCTGGATCTGCCCACGCTGCTTGGCGACCAGGACCACATCCGCCAGAACCTCTACAGCTACATCCAGGGCTTTTCGCCGGCGGCGCGCGACATCTTCGAGCGTTTCGATTTCCATGCGCAGGTCGAGCGGCTGGCCAAGGCGGACCTGCTGTACCTGGTCACCGAGAAGTTCGCCAACTTCAACCTGCATCCGGATGAAGTCGACAACGCGCAGATGGGCCTGGTGTTCGAGGAGCTGATCCGCAAGTTCGCCGAGCTGTCCAACGAAACCGCCGGCGAGCACTTCACCCCGCGCGAAGTGATCCGGTTGATGGTCAACCTGATCTTCATCGAGGATGACGAAGCGCTCGGCGCCGGCCATGCCGTGCGCACCATCTACGATCCGACGGCAGGCACCGGTGGCATGCTTTCGGTGGCCGCCGAGCACTTGCTGCAACACAACCCCGACGCGCGGCTCACCCTGTTCGGGCAGGAGTTGAACGACGAGTCCTACGCCATCTGCAAGGCCGACATGCTGATCCGCGGCCAGGACGTCAGCAACATCGTCGCCGGCAACACGCTCAGCGAGGACGGCCACGGCGGGCGCAAGTTCGACTACATGCTGTCCAACCCGCCGTTCGGCGTGGAGTGGAAGAAAGTCGAGAAGGCGATTCGTAGCGAGCACGAACAGAAAGGCTTCGACGGCCGCTTCGGCCCCGGCCTGCCGCGCGTGTCCGATGGCTCCATGCTGTTCCTGCTGCACCTGGTGTCCAAGATGCGTCCGGCCGTCGACGGCGGCAGCCGCTTCGGCATCGTGCTCAACGGCTCGCCGCTGTTCACCGGCGGGGCAGGCAGCGGCGAGAGCGAGATCCGCCGCTACGTGCTGGAGAACGATTTGGTGGAAGCCATCATCGGCTTGCCCACCGACATGTTCTACAACACCGGCATTGCCACCTACGTGTGGATCATCTCCAACAAGAAGCCCGACGACCGCAAGGGCTACGTGCAGCTGATCGACGCCGGCAGCTTCTGGCAGAAGATGCGCAAGAGCCTGGGCAGCAAGCGCAAGGAAATGAGCGACGAACACATCGCCACCGTCACCCGCCTGTTCGGCGAGTTCGCCGAAGCCGAACTGGCCACCGTGTTCGATGCCGACGGCAAGGAAACCGCACGCCAGGTCATCGCCGCCGCGGAGTTCGCGCCCGCGCCACCCGCCGGCGGCAAGGTGAAAGTTGCGCCACTGGCGCGCGTGTTCAGGAACGAAGACTTCGGCTACACCACCATCACCGTCGAGCGTCCGCTGCGGGACGAGCAGGGCCAGATCGTGCTCGGCCAGAAAGGCAAGCAGAAAGGCCTGCCGCAAGCCGACAGCAGCCTGCGCGACACCGAGAACGTACCGCTGGGCGAAGACATCCAGGCCTACTTCGAACGCGAAGTGCTGCCGCACGCACCGGACGCGTGGATCGATGAAGCAAAAAGCAAGGTCGGCTACGAGATCCCGTTCAACCGCCACTTCTACGTGTTCGACCCGCCGCGCGATCTGCACACCATCGACGAGGAGTTGAAGGCGGTGTCGGCGCGGATCATGGCGATGCTGGGGGAGTTGGCGGAATGAGTTTGCCGAGGTATGGGGTGTACAAGGACAGCGGGGTGGAATGGTTGGGGGAGGTGCCGGCACATTGGACGGTCAGCGCCATCAAATGGCTTTCGCCTGTTCTTCGCGGGGCGTCCCCGCGACCCATAGATGACACGAAATATTTTGATGATGAGGGCGAATACGCATGGGTGCGCATTGCGGACGCGTCGGCTTCTGACGGTGTGCTTCTCGAAACTACGCAGCGCTTGTCTGAGTTGGGTAGTTCGCTAAGTGTCAGACTGGAACCTGGCACGCTTTTCGTAAGTATCGCGGGCACGGTCGGCAAGCCATGCATTACAGGCATCAAGGCTTGTATCCACGATGGATTTGTCTACTTCCCACGCCTTGCCATTGACCAACGATTTCTCTATCGCCTGTTTGAGAGCGGAGCCTGCTACGCAGGCTTGGGGAAAATGGGTACGCAGCTCAATCTCAATACAGACACAATCGGCTCGATCCGAATTGCCGTGCCACCATCAGACGAGTTGCAGAATTTGCTCTCCTTCCTCGACCGCGAGACCGGCAAGATCGACGCGCTGATCGCCGAGCAGGAAAAGCTGCTGACCCTGCTGGCCGAAAAGCGCCAGGCCACCATCTCCCACGCCGTCACCCGCGGCCTCAATCCCAACGCCCCGATGAAAGACTCCGGCGTGCCGTGGCTGGGCGAAGTGCCGGTGCATTGGAAGTTACCGCCGCTCTATCTGCGCTACACGATCGAGTTGGGGAAGATGCTCGATACAAACAAGATTACTGGCGAGTATCTGACGCCTTATTTGCGCAATGTGGATGTGCAATGGGATCGAATCAACACGGAAGATCTCCCTGTCATGGATATAGCACCAAACGAAACGGACAGATTTACCGTCCGTACCGGCGACCTGCTCGTTTGCGAAGGCGGGGAAGTTGGACGCGCTGCGGTTGTCAGTAATTTAATCGCCCAGGTTGGCTATCAAAAGGCATTGCACCGTCTGCGCCAGTTAGCCGGGGACGAATTCCCACGATACCTTTTCTATGTATTCAGCTGGGCTGCTGCTACTGGAGTCTTCGCTGGTGAGGGGCAGTCGACCATCGCGCACCTTACCGGAGAGCAGCTACGCAAGTACCGCTTTCCCAAGCCGCCATTTGAGGAGCAGCAAGCGATCGCCAACGCCCTTGATGATCAATCTCGCAGCATGGATAGCCTTCAGGTTGAAGCAACAGACATGATCACCCTCCTCAAAGAACGCCGCAGCGCCCTGATCGCCGCCGCCGTCACCGGCAAGATCGATGTGAGGCAGGCCGGATGAGCGGCAAGAGCGAGGCGGTGGTCGGCTTCATCGCCAACCTGCTGCCGCTCTACGACGGCGAGCGTCACGAAGACCTGTGGTGTGCTCGTTCCTTGATCGACGGCACGCTGATTCTTCCGATCGATGATTCACACGATGACGATCAACTGGGATGGGTGCGTGTGCGCTGGCAGGGCGATCCCACCCGCGAACAGGAAACACGCGGCGACATGCTCGCCAGCGTAGCCTTGGAGCGCTACGTCCGCCTGCATGGCGCCGGCCACGATGAAGAAGCCATCGCCGGCGAGTTGTGGTACATGGCCCAGCACTTCCACTTCAAGACCGGTTGCGATGTGTATTTGCCGCAGTTGCGTGAGCCGCCGCATCCGTTGATCAGAGCAGGAAAGCGCGCCGTATCCATGGGACAAGGCGTGTTGGTGAACCTGATCAGCAAGGTCATTGGGGTTTGAACAGCGGATGATTCAGCGCTGCTGGATCCGATCAACAGGGGATGACGATGACAAGCACGCTATCGGCAAAGGAACAGTCGCTTTCGAGGATATTCAGCGACGACTATGTATTCACCATCCCCAGCTACCAGCGACCTTATTCCTGGGGCGCCGAGCAAGCGCGCGAGCTCCTGGAGGACTTGCTCGACTACATGAAAGCCGCTGGCGGCAAGCTTGACGAGATGTCGCCTTACTTCCTCGGCAGCATTGTGCTGATCAAGCGGGAGGCGGTGTCCGACACGACTGTGGTGGATGGGCAGCAACGTCTGACGACGCTGACTCTGCTGCTGTCGGCGATCCGCGCCAACGTCTCTGACGACGACGTGCGCGCTGGTATCACCAAGTGCATCTACGAGCAGGGCAGTGTGGTATTCGGCACCGAGGCCCGCTATCGCCTCTCCCTGCGTGAGCGTGACCGCGACTTTTTCCGGCAATACGTGCAGCACGCCGACGGCATCGAGAAGCTGGTCGGACTCAACGACAAGTTGTCCGATGCACAGGAGCGGCTACGGGAAAATGCACAGCTGTACATGTTGGCCCTGGCCAAGCTGGACCAGAAAACCTTGATACGTCTGGTGCAGTTCATCGTGACCCGTTGCTATCTGGTGACGGTGGCCACTCCGGATCTCGATTCGGCTTACCGTATCTTCGGTGTACTCAACAGTCGCGGGTTGGACTTGAGTGCCACGGACATCCTCAAGGCAGAGATCATTGGCAGCATCGCCATCGCCAAGCGGGATGCCTACACAGTGAAGTGGGAGGATCTGGAGGAGGACCTCGGGCGCGATGCATTTGGCGACTTGTTCAGTCACATTCGCATGGTGTACCGAAAGGCCAAACCCAAAGGAACCTTGCTCAAGGAGTTTCGTGACCATGTGGGACCGAGCGACCCGGTCGCCTTCATCGACCAGGTGCTTGAGCCGATGGCGCAGGCCTTCCGCGAAATCACGGATGCAGACTATTCGAGCCAGAAACACGCGGAAAGCATCAACCAGACACTGCGCTGGTTGAACCGCATCGAGTTCAAGGACTGGCTGCCGCCGGCGCTGGCCTTCTTCTCGCGGCATCGGAACGATCCCACAGCGATGCTTGGCTTCTTTCTTGATCTTGAGCGATTGGCGTATTCGATGCTGATCCGTCGTTCAGGCGTCAACGAGCGTATCGACCGCTTTGCCTCATTGACCAAGGCAGTGGAGACCGGGACAGATCTGTTTGCGCTTGATTCACCGTTGCAGCTATCCCGCGTGGAGCAGTACGCCATGTACCAGGCACTGTCCGGGCCGCTCTATGAGATGTTTTCCTCTCGCGCTCTGGCGGTCATCTTGCTGCGACTGGATGGCTTGGTATCGGGTGGCGGGGCAACTTATGAATACGACACCATCACGGTAGAGCATGTGATGCCGCAACAGCCGCGACCAGACAGCTGCTGGATGGAATGGGTGCCCGATGCCAAGGATCGTTTGCAGTGGGTGCATCGACTGGGCAACTTGGCGTTGCTTACGCGCAAGAAAAACAGCGCAGCGAACAATTATGACTTCGACAAGAAGAAGGCTGCGTACTTCACCAAGGGTGGCGTATCACCATTCGTGCTGACTACCCAAGTGTTGCAGCATGGCAAATGGACGCTCGCTGTCCTGGAAGAGCGTGAGTCGCAGTTGCTGGCTGTTCTCGAAGCGCACTGGCGGCTGCAGGATCGTCAGAGTCCGCAGTCGCGCGCGATGGCGAGCGCCGCTGCGCAGGCAGCATCCGGTGATTCACCGGCTTTCGAGATCGTCAGCGAGAAACAGAATCTGCACGCGCGTGCACGGGAGGTCGGTGGGAAGTTCATTGTGCTGGCGGGATCAACGGCGAGGTCGGAGTGGGTCGGTCAGCCTCACGGCTATCAGGCGTTAAGACAAGAGCTGATTGACGCGGGTAGCTTGGGGCTGGCGCAGGGCGGCAATTTCGAGTTTCCACAGGACGTGCCATTTAACAGTCCAAGCGCGGCGTCTGCCGTGATCTTCGGTCGCCCCGACAATGGACGGACAAGCTGGGTACTCAAAGCTACCGGGCAGACCTATGCGGAATGGGACGAGGGAACGCCTGCAGGGATGGATTCATCGGCAGATGACGATGGCCAAAGGCCGGTCGGGGCCAGGCAGGAGCTTTTCCGTCGGTTTTGGAAACAGTTGATAGAACGCTCGCTGGCGCACACCCAGCTTTTCGCCAATCGAAGCACTACGCCTGACCATTGGATGAGTCTTGGCATTGGTCGCACCGGATTCTCCTTGTGCGTAAGTGTTACTCAGGCTCGTAGTCGCGCTGAATGCTATATCCGCTTCACCAATGATGACGAACGCGCGATGCGCGCATTCGCGGCGCTCCAGGCTCAACGCGCCTCCATCGAGAATTCCTTCGGTGGGGTATTGGAGTGGCAATCGTTGCCAGGTCGCTCGGGATCAAGGATCTGCACAGATATGCCAGGTGGCTGGAGGTTGCCGGAAGGTCAGTGGCCACAACTTCAGGACAAGCTGATTGATGCCATTACGCGGCTGGACACGGCATTACGGGAGCCTATCCAGAAGCTGGAAGTTTGAGCGCTTCCCGTCGGATGGGCTCGTCTGCATGCCTGCAATCGGCCGTTTTCAAGCGTCAGATGACTCGCGCGACTGAAGGTGGTTACAATGTACTACATTGCATTCGCGCCGCGGAGCCAAGCCATGACCGTTACCACCATTCGCCTGCAACCCGAGGTCGAGAGCGGCCTCGATACCCTGACAACCAAGCTGCACCGCAGCCGCAACTGGTTGATCAACCAGGCGGTGCGCGAATTCGTTGCGCGCCAGGAACTGGGGCAAGCGCGTTGGCAGGACACACTGGCTGCGATGGAATCGGTAGCCCGGGGTGAGGTGGTGTCGGGTCAGGCCGTGCATGAATGGTTGGGGTCGTGGGGCAAGGCCGATGAGCTGGCGCCGCCCAAGGCCGGTCAGTGAGGTTGCTGTATTCGACCGCGGCGGTTGCCGATCTGACACGTCTGCGGGCCTTCATCGCGGAGCATGATCCGGCGGCGGCCGGTCGCATCGCATCGGAGCTGGTTTCGCGGATCGATGGCTTGTGTGCATTTCCCGCGATGGGGCATGGTGTGCCGGAGGCACCCGAGGGCGAGGTCGTGCGCGATTTTGCCTTTGGTCGTTACGTGGTGCGCTACTCCGTGCATGACGAAGCCTTGGTGGTACTGCGGATATGGCATCACCGCGAGGAGCGGGCATCGCAGGATTGAGTGCTGGTCACGTTCTCGTGACTTTTCCAGGGGCAGGGACAGGGGCGGATGAATCTTCACCAGGAACATCACTTCGAGCGCGAGATCTGCGAACACCTCGCCGCCCACGGCTGGCTGTACGCCGAAGGCGATGCCGCGAATTACGATCGCAAGCACGCCTTGTATCTGCCCGACCTGCTGGCGTGGATCGAGGCGACCCAGCCGGACAGCTGGCAGCGGCTGGGCAAGACCCACGGCGCCGAGATGGCCGGGCGCATTGCCGAACGCGTGCGCAAGAACCTCGACGAGCGCGGCACGCTGGAGGTGTTGCGCCGGGGCGTGGAGATGCTGGGTTTGAAGGAGCCGCTGTCGCTGGTGCAGTTCAAGCCGGCGCTGGCGATCAATCCGGCGATCCAGCAACGCTACGCGGCGAACCGCTTGCGCGTGGTGCGACAGGTGCGGCATTCGCCGAACCAGCCGAACGATGCGCTGGACCTGGTGCTGTTCGTCAATGGCATTGCGGTGGCCACGGCGGAGCTGAAATCCGACTTCACCCAGAGCGTGGGCGATGCGGTGGACCAGTACCGCTTCGATCGGCAGCCGCAGCCGAAGGGCGGCCTGGCCGAACCGATACTCGGTTTCCCCGGCGGCGCCCTGGTGCATTTCGCGGTGAGCCAGGCCGAGGTGATGATGACCACGCGCCTGGCCGGGCCCGCGACGCGCTTCCTGCCGTTCAACCGGGGCAACCACGGCGCGGCGGGCAATGCGCCGAACCCGGACGGTTTTGCGACGGCGTATCTGTGGGAAGAGGTGTGGGCGCGCGACAGCTGGCTGGAGATCCTGGGGCGCTACCTGATCGGCAGGCGCGACGACAAGAAGAAACTGGCGGGCGTGATCTTCCCGCGGTATCACCAGCTCGACGCCACCCGCAAGCTGGTCGCCGACGTGTTGGCGCAGGGCGCGGGCCAGCGTTATCTGATCCAGCATTCGGCCGGCTCGGGCAAGACGAATTCGATTGCCTGGAGCGCGCATTTCCTGGCCGACCTGCACGATGCGGAAAACCGGAAACTGTTCGACAGCGTGCTGGTGGTGTCCGATCGTAACGTGCTGGACGCGCAGCTGCAGGAGGCCATCTTCGACTTCGAGCGCACCACCGGCGTGGTGGAAACCATCACCAGCGAACACGGCAGCAAGAGTGCGCAGCTGGGCCAGGCGCTGAAGGACGGCAAGAAGATCATCGTGTGCACCATCCAGACCTTTCCGTTCGCGCTGGAAGCGGTGCAGGAACTGGCGGCGACCCAGGGCAAGTGCTTTGCGGTGATCGCCGACGAGGCGCACAGCTCGCAGACCGGCGAGGCGGCAGCCAAGCTCAAGCAACTGCTGAGCGCCGAGGAGCGGGCCGAGCTGGAGGACGGTGGCCAGATCGATACCGAGACGCTGCTGGCCGCCGGCATGGCGGCGCGCGCCGGTGGCAGCAAGGGCCTGACCTACGTGGCGTTCACCGCCACGCCGAAGCAGAAGACGCTGGAGCTGTTCGGTCGCCCCGGCGCGGACGGCCTGCCGCAGCCGTTTCATGTGTATTCGATGCGCCAGGCGATCGAGGAGGGTTTCATCCTCGATGTGCTGAAGAACTACACGCCGTACAAGCTCGCGTTCAAGCTGGCCCATGAGGGCAGGGAGTACGACCAGTCGCAGGTGGAACGCAGCGCGGCGATGAAGGGGATCATGCAGTGGGTGCGCCTGCACCCGTACAACATCGCGCAGAAGGTGCAGATCGTGGTGGAGCATTACCGCGAAAACGTGCAGCCGCTGCTGGACGGCAAGGCCAAGGCGATGGTGGTGGTCGGCAGCCGCAAGGAAGCGGTGCGCTGGCAGAAGGCGATCCGCGGCTACATCCAGCGGCAGAACTACGCGCTGGGCGTGCTGGTGGCGTTCTCCGGCGAGGTGAACGACCCGGAGAGTTTCCCCGCGCCGGTAAGCGAGGCCAGCACGGACCTGAATCCGGGCCTGAAGGGTCGCGACATCCGCGATGCGTTTGCCCAGCCGGAATACCAGTTGCTGCTGGTCGCCAACAAGTTCCAGACCGGCTTCGACCAGCCGTTGCTGTGCGGCATGTACGTGGACAAGATGCTGGGCGGCATCCAGGCGGTGCAGACGCTGTCGCGGCTGAACCGCGCGTTCCCAGGCAAGGACACCACCTACATCCTCGATTTCGTCAACGAGGCGGCGGATATCCTCAAGGCCTTCAAGACCTACTACGCCACCGCTGAACTGGAGGCCAGGACCGATCCGCACCTGGTGTTCGACCTGCGCGCCAAGCTCGACGCCAGCGGCCACTACGACGACTTCGAGGTCGATCGCGTGGCCAGGGTGGAGACCGATCCGCGCGGCACGCAGGCGCAATTGAGCAGCGCCATCGCTCCGGTCGCCGATCGCCTGCTCAAACGCTACAAGGCGGCACAGCAGGTGCGGGCAACGGCGCTGGCCGACGGCGACGACAAGCTGGCTGAAACCAGCAAGGACCTGCTGGATGCCTTGCTACTGTTCAAGAACGACATGGGTGGCTACGTACGCCTGTATGCGTTCCTGTCGCAGGTGTTCGACTATGCCAACACGGATATCGAAAAGCGCTTCATCTTCTACAAGCGGCTGATCCCGCTGCTGGAGTTCGGCCGCGAGCGCGACACGGTGGACCTATCCAGGGTGGTGCTGACCCACCACACCTTGCGCAGTGCCGGCCGCCAGCCGCTCAGCCTTGGCGCCGACGGCAATTACAAACTGCCGCCGATGGATGCGGTGGGCAGCGGCTCGGTGCAGGAAAAGCAGCAAGCCTACCTGGCCGAAATCATCGAGAAGGTCAACGGCCTGTTCGAGGGACAGCTGACCGACGACGACCAGCTGGTCTACGTCAACGGCGTGCTCAAGGGCAAGCTGCTGGAAAACGAGACCCTGGTGCAGCAGGCCGGCAACAACAGCAAGGAACAATTCGCGAATTCGCCCGACCTGAAAGATGCCCTGATGCACGCGATCATGGATGCCCTGGAAGCGCATTCGACGATGAGCACCCAGGCGCTGGAATCCGAGCGCGTGCGTGCCGGGCTGAAGGACATCCTGCTCGGGCCGGCCCAGTTGTATGAGGCGCTGCGCGCCAGGTCGCAGGGCGGAAGTGCTGCGCCCTGACCGGATCGGAGATCCTTTTCGGCTTTGCCCTGCGATGCGCGCCATTCGTCGCCGATGTTGACCTGAACTTCGCATCCGCCGATCTACGGTGCCCGCGACCGGATCAACCGCAGCGGGAGGACATCATGTCCGACGAACACGTCAAGACACCGATCGACCATGTCGGCGATACGCTGGTACAGCTCAAGGAGATGCGGCACTACGCGAAGAACAACGTGGAGGCGCTGACCGCATCGTGGCTGTTGTACGACGGCGAGTTGTCGAAGCTGAAGCAGGCGGAGAGGATCGCCGACCTGATGGATCGGCAGGCGCAGTTGCATGAGGCGCTGGAGCAGGCGATCGCCGGGCTGGAAGAGCTGCAGGAAAAGCTGAAGCCCGAGCCGGCGGCCGACGCCTGAGGGCCGGCCGGCCCGGGTTGCATCGCAGGAAGGCCCCGACGACGGGGCCTTCTTCATTTGTGCCGGCGATCAGTGACGCTGGCGGTGAATTGCGCGGCTGTTGCGGTTTTCCGCGCGGTTGAGGCGACGGGTTTCGCCTTTGGTCAGGTGGCCGTTGTGCTTCGCTTCGGCGGCGCTTTCGCGCTGGGCGATGTTGGCGGCGCGGCGCTGGTCGTTGGCTGCCTGCTGCTGCGTGATGGTGCCGTTGGCGACGCCTTTGGCGGTGCGCGCCTGCTGGTTGTCGATGCGCTGGTTGACCTCGTTGACGCGGGGGTGACCGGGGACGGTGGTGTCGGTGGCCATCGCGCTGGCGCTGGCGAACGCGGTGCAGGCGATCAGGCTGAGCAGACCGAGGCGGATCATCGAAGCGTGGTTCATGACGGTGTCCTTCAGTGTGTGAGCCCGGCGGTGGGGTACTGCCATGTCGTGCCGGACGAACAGCGGCATGCCGGAAGGAGAACGCCGTTCGGCGCCACGCGTTGACGGCGTGGCGGGTCATCGCAAACGTTGCGGTTCAGCGCCGCGACAGGCCGGTTTTGGCGGTGCCCGCGACGAACCCGTGCCATCAGTCACGCGCAACCCCGCGCGCTCCAGTCGCATCCATGATCCATGTGTGGCGCGGCTTGCAGGTGTTTCGCGCGCGTCACGAAGGATCTGCCCGATCGCCCGGCGGCGCCGCGAAGACGCCGGCCGGTTCCCCCGAATGACTCCGCGAGGTATGACTGATGCGTGCACTTCTGGTTCTGCTGTTGTCTGGCGGCGTGTTGTCGATGGCGCAGGCCGCCTCGGTCCACTACGTCGACGTGGTCAACGATTCGGCAAGCAACGTGACGGCGGTGTCCGCCACGATGGACGGCATGCGCTGGGAGCCGCTGGCCGTCGGCTACCGCTCCTTGCAGGCGAACAGCGTGACCACGCTGGCGGTGCAGCGCGAAGGCGGCTGCCGCCGCGATTTCCGCGTGGACTTTGTCGACGGGCGGCGGATGACGGTGCAGGGCTTCGACATCTGCCGCAACCGCAGCCTGCACCTGGGCCGGGCGTTGGCGCGGGCGCGCTGAGCCGGGCGCCGGCCCGCGAAGGTCGACCAGGCTCGTCCATGACTTCCGGCGCTTTCCGGCGCCGGGGCATGCGCGCCACCATCGCGGGAATGACCGCCTCGACGCCGGGTTTCCATCGGCCCGCGGCATTCCGCACTTCGCCCACCCTGACACGGAAGATACTCATGCGCAGCACCTTGCTGGTTTCCGCGATCGCCCTGGCGCTCGCTGGCGTTTCGATGACGGCCATGGCGGCCACGCCGGCGGCGACGTCCGCGGCCGACCTGGCCACCACCCAGCTGCCGCGCACGGTGCGGCCCAGCCATTACGACGTGGCGGTGACGCCGCATGCGGACAAGCTGAGCTTCGACGGCCAGGTGACGGTGACCGTCGACGTGCTGCAGCCGACCCGCAGCATCACGCTCAACGCGATCGACATGACGTTTTCGTCGGTGCGCCTGACCCCGACCAAGCTGAAGATCGCCATCGCCGCGCCCAAGGTGACGGTGGATGCGAAGGCGCAGACGGCGACGTTCACCTTCGCCCAGCCGCTGCCTGCCGGCACCTACCAGCTGGCGATGAGCTACACCGGCAAGATCGGCACCCAGGCCAACGGCCTGTTCGCGATCGACTACGACACCACGGCGGGCAAGAAGCGCGCGCTGTACACCCAGTTCGAGAACTCCGACGCCCGCCGCTTCATCCCGTCCTGGGACGAGCCCGCGTACAAGGCCACCTTCAACCTCGCCGTGACCGTGCCCAGCGACGAGATGGCGGTGAGCAACATGCCGGTCGCCTCGACGAAGGACCTGGGCAACGGCATGAGCCGGGTGACGTTCCAGCCGTCGCCGAAGATGTCGACCTACCTGCTGTTCTTCGGCCTGGGCGAGTTCGAGCGCGCCACCACCATGGCCGACGGCACCGAGATCGGCGTGATCACGCAGAAGGGCAAGAAGGCACAGGCCGGCTTTACCCTGCAGTCCGGCGCGGCCGTGCTGAAGGAATACAACGACTATTTCGGCGTGCCGTATCCGCTGCCCAAGCTGGACAACATCGCCTCGCCGGGCAGTAGCCAGTTCTTCTCCGCGATGGAGAACTGGGGCGCGATCTACACCTTCGAATACGCCTTGCTGCTGGACCCGAATTTCTCGACCCAGTCGGACAAGCAGAACGTGTTCAACACCGCCGCCCACGAAATGGCGCACCAGTGGTTTGGCGACCTGGTGACGATGCGCTGGTGGGACGACCTGTGGCTCAACGAAGGCTTCGCCTCGTGGATGGCCGCGCGCACCACCGAGAAGCTGCACCCGGAGTGGCATACCCACCTGGATGCGGTGGGCACGCGCGAGGGCGCGATGTCGCGCGACGCGGTCGCCACCACGCACCCGGTGGTGCAGCACGTGGAGACGGTGGAGCAGGCCAGCCAGGCGTTCGACGCGATCACCTACGCCAAGGGCGAGGCGGTGATCAACATGCTGGAAGCCTATGTCGGCCCCGATGCCTGGCGCGCCGGCGTGCGCAACTACATCAAGGCCCACGCCTACGGCAACACGGTGTCGGACGATCTGTGGAAGGCGGTGCAGGGCGCGGCCGGCAAGCCGGTCACCCAGATTGCGCACGACTTCACCCTGCAGCCGGGCATTCCGCTGATCCGCGTGGCCTCGTCCGCGTGCAGCAACGGCAAGACCACGCTGACCCTGAGCCAGGGCGAGTTCACCAAGGATCGCCCGAACAAGACGCCGCTGAAGTGGCACGTGCCGGTGATCGCGCAGAGCATCGGCGGCAGCGAGGTCGCCCGCACCGTGGTGGATGGCAAGGCCACGCTGGATGTGGCCGGCTGCGGCCCGGTGCTGGTGAACGCGGGGCAGAGCGGCTACTACCGCACGCTGTACACGCCGTCGGAATTCGCCGCGATCAAGGGCCAGTTCGCCAAGCTGGCGCCGATCGACCAGATGGGCCTGATGGGCGACAGCTGGGCGCTGGGCATGGCCGGCCTGCAGCCGGCGTCCAGCTACCTCGACCTGGCCCAGGTCACCCCGGCCGATGCCGACCCGCAGATCTGGGGTGACATCGCCGGCAGCTTCTCCGGCCTGCACGGCTACTACCGTGGCGACGACGCGCGTCAGGCGCGTCTGGATGCGTTCGCGATCAAGCAGCTGAAGCCGGTGTTTGCCCGCGTGGGCTGGGAGGCGAAGGCCGACGAAGGCGACCCCACCACGATCCTGCGCACCCAGCTGATCGGCGTGCTGGCCGACCTCGGCGATGCCGACGTGATCAGCGAAGTGCAGCGTCGCTACGCCGCGCAGGACACCGATCCGAAGGCCGTGCCGGCGGCCCTGCGCAAGACCATCTATGCGGTGGTGGCACGCAACGCCGACGCGGCGGGCTGGGACCAGCTGCATGCGAAGGCCAAGGCCGAGACCACGCCGCTGATCAAGGATCGCCTGTATGCGCTGCTTTCGATCAGCAAGGACAAGGCGCTGGCCAAACGCGCGCTGGAGCTGGCGCTGACCGACGAACCGGGCGCCACCAACAGCGCCGGCATGATCCGTGCGGTGGGCTACGAGCACCCCGACATGGCCTGGGAATTCGCGATGGCGCACCGGGCGCAGATCGACAAGCTGGTCGACTCCACCTCCAGCAGCCGCTACTACCCGGGCATCGGCGCCAGTTCCAATGATCCGGCGATGATCGACAAGATCAACGCCTACGCCGACGCGCACATCGCCAAGGGCTCGCGCCGCGCGGCGGAGACGGTGATCGCGAACATCCAGTACCGGCAGATGGTGCGCAAGGAACGGCTGCCCGCGATCGACGCCTGGCTGGCGAAGAACGGCGGCTGATCCGCTCGCCCGGGACGGCGCCCGCTTTCACCAGCGGGCGCCGCCTGGTGCCATTGGCGATACGCCCGGCGGACGATGTACCTTGCGTCTGCGCGCCGGCTGGCGCGATCGCCGCGCGGCTGCGGCGACCCGTCTTCATGCTTGAGTCCGAGAGCGATGGCCGATTTCGAAAAGCTGGAACCCGACAGCACCGTCTACCGCACACTGCTGGAGTCCACCAAGGCCATTCCCTGGAAGATCGACTGGGACAGCAAGCAGTTCGCCTATATCGGACCGCAGATCGAGGCGCTGCTGGGCTGGACGCCGGCGAGCTGGCAGACGGTGGGCGACTGGGCCAGCCGCATGCATCCGCAGGATCGCGAGTGGGTGCTGAATTTCTGCGTGGCGCAATCGCAGGCCGGTGTCGATCATGAAGCCGACTACCGGGCGCTGACCCGCGACGGCCACTACGTGTGGATTCGCGACGTGGTGCACGTGGTGCGCCGGGCGGACGGTTCGGTCGATTCGCTGATCGGCTTCATGTTCGACATCAGCGAACGCAAGCAGACCGAACAGAAACTGGCGAGCCTGCAGAAGGAGCTGGAGGAACTGTCCTTCCGCGACGGTCTCACCGGCGTGGCCAACCGACGCCGCTTCGATGCGCTGATGGAACTGGAATGGAGCAACGCGCGGCGCAATCGCCAGCCGCTGTCGCTGCTGATGATCGATATCGACTACTTCAAGCAGTACAACGACTGCTACGGCCACCTCGAAGGCGACGCCTGCCTGAAGCGCGTGGCCTGGCTGCTGGCTTCCGCCGCGACCCGCGCACGCGACCTGCTGGCGCGTTTCGGCGGCGAGGAATTCGTGCTGCTGCTGCCGGAAACCGACGAGGCGGCGTCGCACAAGCTGGCCGCGCGCTGCCGCGACCTGATCCTGGCCGAGCAGATTCCCCATGCGCAGTCCGCGGTCGGCCCGGTGCTGACCATCAGCGTCGGCGCGGCCACCTGCATTCCCGCGCACGCCGAGGAGCTGCGCGGCTTCCTCGACAGCGTCGACAAGCGGCTGTACCGGGCCAAGCAGCAGGGCCGGGACTGCATCGTGGCGGCAAGCTGACCGGCGCCAGGCCTGTCGGGCCGGCGATTGACGCCGGCAGATCGCGTTCGCTGGCATGCTTCGTGCCCGTTGCCGTGGCCGGTTTTTCCCGGCGCCGTGGGCCATGTGCGGCCCCCGAACCGGGCGTATGCTGCCGCCGTGTTTCGTAGCCTTCACCACGGACGAGGGGAGATACGTCATGGCAACACTGCTGCTGGTCAAGGGGAATTCCGGGAACGATGTCGCCACGCTGCGCAAGCGCCTGGCCGGGGTGCTCGGCGACGACGCACGCGACTTTCCGGGGTTGGCGACAGGCGACGTTTTCGACGAGCAGGTCGACGCGGCGGCGCGGCGATGGCAGGCCGGCATCGGGATGGTGGCCGATGCGGTGATCGGGCCGTGCTGCCAGGGCCTGCTCGGCATGATGCAACCACAACCGATGACGGTGCCGCTGACGGTGGACGCGGTGCAGCGGCTGTTCCCGGCCACCAAGAAGTCCAACATCGTGCGCTACCTGCCTTACGTGGCGGCGGCGCTGAGCGCGGCGGGGCTGCGCGACCGCATGATGATCTGCGCCGCGCTGGGCACCATCCGCGCCGAGAGCGAAGGCTTCGTGCCGATCGCCGAGTTTCCCTCGCACTTCAACACCACGCCGGGGCTGCCCGCATTCAGTGCCTACGACGGGCGCAAGTCGCTGGGCAACGACCAGCCCGGCGACGGCGCACGCTATCGGGGCCGCGGCTTCGTGCAGCTGACGGGGCGGGCGAACTACCACACCTATGCGGCCCTGATCGGCGTCGACATCGAAGCCTTTCCGGACCTGGCCAACGCGCCCGAGGTGGCGGCCGTGCTGCTGGCGCTGTTCCTGTCGCACGCGGCGGACAGGATGCGCACGGCGCTGGCGGCGAACAACTACGCGGCGGCGCGCAAGCTGGTCAACGGCGGCAGCTACGGACTGGCAAGTTTCCGCAATGTGTTCCAGCTGGCCGCGTCGGTCTGGCCGGTGGCGGTTCGCGGCGTGGGAGCGACTCGCAAGTCCGGCGCGGCTCGCAAGGCCGTCGCAGCGGCGGCGACGGGCGCGGCGAAACTCGACGCCAGCAAGGACCCGGTCGACCTGCGCGATCGCGCCTACCAGCCGCCGCCGGCCAGCCTGCCCGATCGTTACCCCACCGATGCGCAGGTCAGCGAGTTCCTGCCGGCCTATACCGGGGCCGGCCTGATCCTCGACCAGGGCCAGGAAGGCGCGTGCACCGGTTTCGGCCTGGCCTGCGTGGTCAACTACCTGCGCTGGCGCAAGAGCGGGATGCCGGGTCGGCTGGCTTCGGTCAGCCCGCGCATGTTCTACAACTTCGCCCGCCGCTACGACGAATACGCGGGCGAGAACTACGACGGTTCGAGCTGTCGTGGCGCGCTGAAGGGCTGGTATCACCACGGCGTCTGCATGGAGGTCGACTGGCCGTATCGGCAGGAGGACACGCAGCCGCCGAAGTTCGGTTACGCCACCCGCGCCACCGCCAACACGCTGGGCGTGTATTACCGGATCGAGCTGAAGACGATCAGCGACCTGCAGGCGGCGATCCATGAAGTGGGCGCGATCTACGTGTCGGCCAACACGCACCAGGGCTGGCAGGACGTGCCGACCGTGCGCCGGAAGCTGGCCGGGCACGACAGCCTGCCGGTGATCGCGTTCGACGGCAAACCCTCGCACGACGACGGCCACGCCTTCGCCCTGGTCGGTTTCAACACCGACGGCTTCGTGGTGCAGAACTCCTGGGGCAAGAGCTGGGGCTGCGGCGGTTTCGCCGTGCTGACCTACGCCGACTGGCTGGCCAACGGCATGGACGCGTGGGTGGCCGCGATGGGCGTGTCGGGCGTGGTGCTGGGCCAGCTCGCGGCGGGCAGCAAGGGTGGCAGCAGCCGTGTCGGCACCAACCGCAGCCTGTGGTGGGATGAGGCCACCGCCTACGAGCACAGCGTGGTGCTGGGCAACGACGGCCGGGTGACGCGTTACCTGACCCAGGACGAGATGAGCCGCTCGCTGCTGTTCCAGGCCTGCACGCTGCCGGACCAGTGGTTCCGCCAGCAGAAGGCGACGACCAGGCGGCTGGTGATCTATGCCCACGGCGGACTCAACAGCGAAGCCGCCGCGATCGAACGCGCGCGGGCAATGGGGCGCTACTTCATCGGCAACGGCTGCTATCCGCTGTTCGTGATCTGGAAGACCGGCATGCTCGAATCGATCGGCGACATCTTCGCCGACAAGTTCCGGCGCGAGCCGCCGCGGGCCGGCGGCATCCGCGAGAAGATCAGCGACGCCACCGACATCCTGGTCGAGCGCACCGTCAGCCGTCCGCTGGCGCGGCCGATCTGGAGCGAGATGAAGGAAAACGCCGAAGCCGCCAGCCTGCCCACGCGGGGCGGCGACCTGCTGGTGACGGCGCTGCAGAACCTGGCCAAGACCTGGGGCGACCAGCTGGAGATCCACCTGGTCGGCCACTCCGCCGGTTCGATCTTCCATGGCTACCTGGTCGATCTGCTGGCCGCGCGCGGGCTGGAGGCGCAGACCGCGTCCATCCATCTCTATGCGCCGGCCTGCACGGTGCAGTTCGCCAACCGCCACTACGCGCCACACGATGCCCTGATGCAGCGGCTTTACCTGGGCATCCTGTCCGACCGCAACGAGCGTGACGACAACACCGCGGCGATCTATCGCAAGTCGCTGCTGTACCTGGTGTCCAACGCCCTGGAGCTGGATGTGCGCACGCCGATCCTCGGCCTGGCGAACGTGATGGACGCCGGCTACAAGGGCTGGGACGGTTCGTCCAGCACGGCCGAGGCGCTGGGCAACTGGCGCCAGGTGGCGAAGCAGACCGGGCTGGGCAAGCGCACCGAAGTCATCGATGTCGACAAGGTGCCCACCTGCCTGCACCCCGAAGTCGCCATCGACGCGGGGCATGGCAGCTTCGACAACAACGTCGAGGTGCTGGGCCGCACCCTGGAACGCATCACCGGTGCGAAGCTGGCGTTGCCGGTTGACGACCTGCGCGGGTTCTAGCCGGAGTTTTTCCACCCATGAAAAAAAGGCCCCGCCGTGGCGGGGCCTTCGCATCGGACGATCGACCGATGGTTACGCTTCGACGTCTTCCCGGTACGCATCCACCGGGATGCACGAACACATGATGTTCTTGTCGCCGTAGACGTTGTCGACGCGGGCCACCGGCGACCAGTATTTCTGCAGCTTCAGGCTGGCCAGCGGGAAGGCGGCCAGTTCGCGCGGGTAGGCGTGGGTCCACTCGCTGGCGCTGACCATGGTGGCGGTGTGCGGCGCATTGGTCAGCGGGTTGTCCTCGCGGTCCAGCTTGCCTTCCTCGACGGCGCGGATCTCGTCGCGGATCTGGATCATCGCGTCGATGAAGCGGTCCAGCTCGACCCGCGATTCGCTTTCGGTCGGTTCCACCATCAGCGTGCCGGACACCGGGAAGCTCAGCGTGGGCGCGTGGAAGCCGAAGTCGATCAGCCGCTTGGCCACGTCCTCGGCGCCGATGCCGGTGGCGTCCTTCAGCGGGCGCAGGTCGAGGATGCACTCATGCGCGACCAGGCCGTTGCGGCCGGTGTACAGGGTGGGGTAGTGCGGCGCCAGCCGCTTCGCCACGTAGTTGGCATTGAGCAGGGCCACCTGGGTCGCCTTGCGCAGGCCCTGCTGGCCCATCAAGGTGATGTACATCCAGCTGATCGGCAGGATCGAGGCGCTGCCGAAGGTGGCGGCGCTGACCATCGCGCCGTTGCCGGTGCCCTGGGTGCGCGCGCCGTCGTTGCCCAGTGCGCCCGGCAGGAACGGCGCCAGGTGCGAACGCACCGCGCACGGGCCCACGCCCGGGCCGCCGCCGCCATGCGGGATGCAGAAGGTCTTGTGCAGGTTGAGGTGGCTGACGTCCGAGCCCCACTTGCCGGGCTTGGCCACGCCGACCAGCGCGTTCATGTTGGCGCCGTCGGTGTACACCTGTCCGCCGTGCTGGTGGACGATGTCGCAGATGGCCACCACGTCCTCCTCGAACACGCCGTGGGTGGACGGGTAGGTCAGCATGATCGCGGCGAGGTTGGCCGAGTGCTTCGCGGCCTGCGCGCGGATGTCTTCCAGGTCCACGTTGCCGTTCGCGTCGCACTTGGTGACCACCACCTTCATGCCGCACAGGTGGGCGGACGCCGGGTTGGTGCCGTGGGCGGATTCGGGGATCAGACAGATGTCGCGATGGCCTTCGCCGCGCGACTGGTGATACGCACGAATCGCCAGCAGGCCCGCGTATTCGCCCTGGGCGCCGGAGTTCGGCTGCAAGCTCACCGCGTCGTAGCCGGTGATCTCCACCAGTTGCGCTTCCAGCCCGGCGATCAGTTCCTGGTAGCCCCGGGTCTGCGCGGCGGGCGCGAACGGATGGATGTTGGCGAATTCCGGCCAGGTGACCGGGATCATCTCGGCGGTGGCGTTGAGCTTCATCGTGCACGAGCCCAGCGGGATCATCGTGCGATCCATCGCCAGGTCCTTGTCGGCCAGCGCGCGCAGATAGCGCAGCAGTTCGTGCTCGCTGTGATGCGTGTTGAACACCGGGTGGGTGAGGAACGGCGAGGTGCGCTGCAACGCCTGCGGGATCAGCGACGGCGCGCTGGCGTCCAGCGCGTCGATGCTGGGCAATTGCGCGTCATCGCCGCCGAAGATCCGCCACAGCAGCTCGATGTCGGCGCGGGTGGTGGTCTCGTCCAGCGAGATGCACAGGTACTCGCCCCAGGCCTTGCGCAGGTTGGCGCCCAGCGCCACCGCGCGGGCGGCGATGGCGTCGGTGCGATCGCCGGTCTTCAGGCTGATCGTGTCGAACGCGCTGTCGTGGTGGCTGGCGGTGAAGCCGAGCTGCGCCAGGCCGGCCTTGAGGATCGCGGTAAGCCGCGCCACGCGGGAAGCGATGCGGGTGAGACCCTTGGGGCCGTGGTAGACGGCGTACATCGAGGCCATCACCGCAAGCAGCACCTGGGCGGTGCAGATGTTGCTGGTGGCCTTCTCGCGGCGGATGTGCTGTTCGCGCGTCTGCAAGGTGAGGCGATAGGCCTTGTTGCCCTCGGCATCGATGGAGACGCCGATCAGGCGGCCCGGCATCGAGCGCTTGTACGCGTCGCGGCAGGCCATGAAGGCGGCATGCGGGCCGCCGAAACCGAACGGCACGCCGAAGCGCTGGGTGTTGCCGATCACGATGTCGGCGCCCATCTCGCCCGGCGACTTCAGCAGGGTCAGCGCCAGCAGGTCGGTGGCGAAGATCGCCAGCGCGCCCTTGGCGTGGATCTTCGCCACTTCCTCGCTCCAGTCCAGCAGCCAGCCGCTGCTGGCCGGGTACTGGATCAGCGCCGCGAAGTAGTCGTCCGCGGCGATCGCGGCATCCCAGGCCTCGGCGGAATCGGCCAGGGTGATCGTCAGGCCCAGCGGCTCGGCGCGGGTGCGCATCACCTCGATGGTCTGCGGGTGGGCATCGCCGAACACCACGATGGCGTTGCCCTTGTTCTTGCTCGAGCGCTTGGCCAGGGTCATCGCCTCGGCCGCGGCGGTGGCTTCGTCCAGCAGCGAGGCGTTGGCGATCTCCATCCCGGTGAGGTCGGCGCACATCGTCTGGAAGTTGATCAGCGCCTCCATGCGACCCTGCGAGATCTCCGCCTGGTACGGCGTGTAGGCGGTGTACCAGGCCGGGTTTTCCAGGATGTTGCGCAGGATGACGTTGGGCGTCAGCGTGCCGTAGTAGCCCTGGCCGATGAAGCTGCGGAACACCTGGTTGCGGCCGGCGATCGCCCGGATCTTGGCCAGCGCTTCTTCTTCGGTGATCGCCGTGGGCAAGGCCAGCGGCGCGGCGGATTTGATCGAGGCGGGCACGATGGCGTCGGTCATCGACTCCAGCGAATCGTGGCCGACCACGCGCAGCATCTGCGCGATCTCGGTGTCATCCGGGCCGATATGGCGGTCGATGAAGGCACCGTGGTTTTCGAGGTCACGCAGGGAAGTGGGGTTGTGGCTCATGGCTGGGCATCCGAAGACTGGCGTGTCGTGCCGCACGCGGGGCGCCCCTCTGTCCTTTTGCCTGAGAGTTTGGAAACGCGGCGGCGTTTCGTGCCCCTTCGGCGGCGGCTGCAGCCGCTCTCTCCAGAGTGTTCACGCATGGTGGTATGGGGGCCTGAGCGATTACGGGCGTTGCGTCTTCGGCAGCGGCCGTGTCCTGCGAGGGACGGGCCGCTTCTCCCACCATGCGTTTACCGCGGCGATTATACAGGGGGAACGGGAGCTGTCGCGGCCGGCCGGCGCCCGGTTCAGGGAGCCGCCGGACCGCCCCGGTTATGCTCGGCTGCCTCATCGACCGGGAGTGCGCATGATTCGGATCGCCGACATCGACCACGTGGTGTTGCGTGTCATCGACAGCGACGCCATGCAGCGTTTCTACTGCGACGTGCTGGGCTGCCGCGAGGAGCGGCGACAGGACGAGATCGGCCTGGTGCAGCTGCGCGCAGGCCGTTCGCTGATCGACCTGGTCGCCGTCGACGGCAAGCTGGGTCGCCACGGTGGCGCCGCGCCGGGTGCACAAGGCCACAACATGGATCACCTGTGCCTGCGCGTGGAGGATTACGACGAGGCGGCGATCCTGGCCCACCTGAAGTCGCACGGCGTGCGCATCGGCGAACTGGGCTCACGTTACGGCGCCCAGGGCGAGGGGCCGTCGATCTATCTGTACGACCCGCAGGGGAACATGGTCGAGTTGAAGGGGCCGCCGACTGCTTGAGTGCCATCGGCCTTCCTGACTTCAATCAACGCCCGGAAAAGACGAAGGCCGCCTTGTTAGGCGGCCTTCGTTTACAATTGGTGCCCAGGAGAGGACTCGAACCTCCACGGAGTTGCCCCCGCTAGCACCTGAAGCTAGTGCGTCTACCAATTCCGCCACCTGGGCAGGTGTCACGTTGCTCAGCGAGCTGCGTGAGCCGCGTAATTTAGGCATCTGCCGACGGCTTGTCAACACTTTTTCACAACCATCTCTCGCGACGTGGCATTCTCCGCGGCGCAAACATCACAAGGATACTGAGTGACCAGAAAAACTCCCCCCAAGTCCGGCCATCCCCAGGACTCGCATCCCGCGAAGAAATCCGCCAAGCGGACACCGCGCGCTGCATCCACGCCGGACAAGCGCACTCGGGCCGCCGCAGGCGCCGTGCGTGATCCCCATGCCGATCGCGAGGCGCAGCGTTATGCGCGCCCGATCCCCAGCCGCGAGGCGATCCTCGCCCTGCTTGAAGAGCGCGGCGAGCTGCTGACCGAAGCGCGCATTGCCGAAGCGCTCGGCATCCACGAAGAAACCGATCTCGAAGCCCTGCGCAAACGCCTCGGGGCGATGGTGCGCGATGGCCAGATGCTGCTTGGCCGCCGTGGCGGCTACGCGCCGACCCAGAAGCTCGACCTGATCGCCGGCCGCGTGCTGGCCAATGCCGAAGGCTATGGCTTCCTGCGCCCGGACGAGGGCGGCGAAGACCTGTACCTGTCGCCGCAGCAGATGCGCGCAGTGATGCATGGCGACCGCGTGCTGGCCAGCGTGGTCGGCATCGACCGCCGCGGCCGCAAGCAGGGCGCGATCGCCGAAGTGCTTGAACGCCGTTCGCCGCGCCTGGTCGGCCGGGTGGTGATCGACGACGGCGTGACCCTGGTGACACCGGATGATCGCCGCCTCAATCACGACGTGATGATCAAGCCGGGCACGGAGCAGGGCGCGAAGTCGGGCCAGATCGTGGTGGTCGAGATCACCGCGCCACCCACCGCCCAGCGCGGTCCGGTGGGCGAGATCCGCGCCGTGCTGGGCGAACGCCTGCAGCCCTCGCTGGTGGTGGAAATGGCGATCGCCAGCCATGACCTGCCGCACGAATGGCCTGCCGAAGTGCTGCGCGATGCGGCCCAGGTGGAAGCGGTGGTGACCGCCGCCGAGCGCGAGGGTCGCACCGACATCCGCAAGCTGCCGCTGGTGACCATCGACGGCGCCGACGCACGCGACTTCGACGACGCCGTGTATGCCGAGCCGAAGCGCGGCGGCGGGTGGCGGCTGATCGTGGCGATCGCCGACGTGTCGCACTACGTGCAGGTCGGCAACGCGCTGGATCGCGAGGCCTACGAACGCAGCACCTCGACCTATTTCCCCGGCTTCGTGGTGCCGATGCTGCCGGAGACGCTGTCCAATGGCATCTGCTCGCTGAACCCGAACGTCGAGCGGCTGTGCATGGTCTGCGACATGCTGGTCGATGCCGAGGGCAACGTCACCAAGTCGAAGTTCTACGACGCGGTGATGCTGTCGCACGCCCGGCTCACCTACGACAAGGTGTGGCAGGCGGTCGGCCTGCGCGACAAGGACGCCCGCCACGAAGTGGCCGACGTGCTGCCGCAGCTGGAAAACCTGCACGCGCTGTACAAGGCGATGGCCGGCCAGCGCAAGCGGCGCGGCGCGATCGACTTCGAGACGCCGGAAGTGAAGTTCCGCCTCGATCAGAGCGGCAGCGTCGAGTCGATGGGCGCCACCGAGCGCAACGACGCGCACAAGCTGATCGAGGAATGCATGATCGCCGCCAACGTGCAGGCGGCGCTGTTCCTGGAGAAGAAGAAAGTCCCCGCGCTGTTCCGCGCCCACGAGCCGCCGCCGGCGGAGAAGTACGAGGACCTGCAGCAGTTCCTGCGCGAGTTCAAGCTGCGCATGCCGCCGGTCGACGAAGTGACCCCGGCGGATTTCGCCGAGATCCTGCGCATGGTGCACGACCGCCCCGAGCGCGAACTGATCCAGAACGTGCTGCTGCGCTCGCAGAGCATGGCCGCCTACCAGCCCGACAACCGCGGCCACTTCGGCCTGGCGCTCACCGCCTACGCGCACTTCACCTCGCCGATCCGCCGCTATCCGGACTTGCTGGTGCATCGGGCGATCCGCTATGCGCTGACCGGTCGCAAGCCGGCCGACTACACCTACAGCCCCAGCGACATGGCGGCGATGGCGATCCACTGCTCGCAGCGCGAACGCCGCGCCGAGGAAGCCGAGCGCGACGTCGACGAGCGCTTCAAGTGCGCGTGGATGGAAAAGCACATCGGCAGCGAGTTCGACGGCGTGGTCACCGGCGTCACCTCGTTCGGCCTGTTCGTGGAACTGGACGAGTCGAAGGTGTCCGGCCTGGTCCACATCAGCCAGCTCGCCAACGACTACTACCACTTCGACGCCACCCGCAAATTGCTCAAGGGCGAGCGCACCGGCGCACAGTTCCGCCTGGGCGACCACGTGCGCATCCAGGTGCTGCGCGCCAGCCTGGAGGACCGCAAGATCGACTTCCGGCTGGTGTCACCGCGTACCCCGGCGACGACGCCGACCGGCAGTGGCAAGGCCTACGACTATGCAGCCAGTGGCGAGCGCTATTCGTTGCCGAAGAAAGCCGCGGCCACGACCAAGGCGCCGGGCATGTTTGGCCGCGCCGCGAAGGCGATCGGCCGCGCGTTCGGGCGCAAGGAAGTTGAAGTTGCCGCGCCTGCGCCAACACCGGCTCCGCGCAAGGCGGCGGTGAGCGATAATCCGCCGCCGCGTTCGTCGTCAACGGCACGCGGCGCGCAGCGTCCGGCCCGCAAGGCCGACGCACCGTCCTCCCGTGGTCCGCGCAAGGAGGCTTCCTCGAAACGTGGCCAGGCCCCGGCTGCCGCGCCCGCAGCGAAGAAGCAGTCCCGGCGTCGCCCCAAACCGAAAGGCAAGTCATGAGTGAGAGCTGGATCGTCGGGATCAACCCGGTCGAAGGCGCGTTGAGCAACGACGCCGAACGCGTGCGCGAGGTGCTGGTCGAGAATGGCCAGCGCAACGCCCGCGTGCTGGAGCTGGCCGAACGCGCGAAGAAGTTGAACATCCCGGTGCTGCACCGGCCGCGCGACGAGCTGGACAAGCATGCCGGCGACGCGCGCCACCAGGGCGTGGCGGCACGTTATGAAGCCGCGCCCGCGGCGCACGAAAACGACCTGGCCGGCCTGCTGGAACGCGACGGCAGCGATGCCCTGGTGCTGGTGCTGGATGGCGTCACCGATCCGCACAACCTCGGCGCCTGCCTGCGCAGCGCGGCTGCCGCCAAGGTCACCGCGGTGATCGTGCCGAAGGATCGCGCGGTCGGGCTGACACCGGTGGTGCGCCGCGCTTCGGCCGGCGGTGCCGACCGGGTGCCGCTGATCGCGGTGACCAACCTGGCGCGCACGCTGCGTGAACTGAAGGACGCCGGCGTGTGGATCACCGGCCTGGCCGGCGACACCGACACCACCATCTACGGCGTCGACTTCAAGGGGCCGGTGGCGCTGGTGCTGGGCAGCGAAGGCGAGGGCATCCGCCGGCTGACCCGCGAGCTGTGCGATTTCGTGGCGAAGATCCCGATGCCGGGCACGATGGAAAGCCTCAACGTCTCCGTCGCCACCGGCGTGGTGCTGTTCGAGGCGTTGCGTCAGCGGAGCGCGAAGCGATGAACCTGATGTGGCACGACTGGGCCGGTTACGTCGGCGTGGTGCTGGTGTTGCTGGCGTTCCTCTTGCTGCAGGCACACAAGCTGCACGGCAACTGCCTGACCTATCAGGTGATGAACATCGTCGGCGCGCTGGGCGTGCTGCTGTCGCTGCTGTTCGGCAGCTTCAACCTGTCCGCGTTCGTGATGGAAGTGGCCTGGGCCGCGATCGGCATCTTCGGCGTCTTGCGCGGTTTGCGCCTTCGTCGCGGGAAGGATTCGCGTTAGCGAGCGTTGCCCCCATCCGCCCTTCGGGCACCTTCCCCCGCAGGCGGGGGAAGGAAGTGGTGGGATTCCTTGGCATGGCAAGCTTCCTTCCCCCGTTCACGGGGGAAGGTGCCCGAAGGGCGGATGGGGGGAGGCGCGCGCAGCGCGCCCTCGCCGCCGACTCACTCGCCCAACTTGGTGATCTCGGGGTTCGAGGTCAGGTCGCGCTTGCTGCGCTGCTTGTCAAGCGGTTCGCCGGTGACCTGGAACCAGATGTTCTCGGCGATGTTGGTGGCGTGGTCGCCGATGCGCTCGATGTTCTTGGCCATGAACAGCAGATGGGTGCACGGCGTGATGTTGCGCGGGTCTTCCATCATGTAGGTCAGCAACTGGCGGAAGTAGCCGGTATAGGCCTCGTCCAGCACCACGTCGTTCTTCCACACCTGGTAGGCGCGTTCGACGTCGCGATCGCGGTAGGCAGCCAGCACCTCGCGTACTTCCTCGGCGGCCAGCCTGGCCAGGTGGTTCAGGCCGTGGACCGGGGCAACCGGCGCCACCATCGACAGCGGAATCGAGCGCTTCGCCACGTTGGCCGCGTAATCGCCGATGCGCTCGATATCCGACGCAATCCGCAGCGCGGCATACACGTTGCGCAGGTCGCCGGCCATCGGGGCCCGCAGCGCCAGCAGCCGCACCACGTCGTGACCGATCTCCTGCTCCAGCTGGTCGATCGCCTCGTCGTTGCCGACCACCCGCTGGGCGGCGCGCTCGTCGCGGCGCTCCAGCACGTCGATGGCCGCTTCCAGCTGGCTCACCGACAGCTCGCCCATGCGCACGATCTCGCCGGTGAGCCGGGTCAGCTCGCTGTCGTAACTCTTGATGATGTGGTCGGTGCCGGTGTTCATGGTTGCCTCGAAGTGTTCAATCAGCTTTCTGGGCCGTCATTCCCGCGCAAGCGGGAATCCATTTTGCTTTCGTGCGAAAGAGCCGGGTCAAGGTGGATTCCCGCGTGCGCGGGAATGACGCCGCGTATGACCTTGGGCGTTCAGCCGAACCTGCCGGTGATGTAATCCTCGGTCTGCTTCTTGCCCGGCTTGGTGAAGATCTTCTCGGTGCGGTCGAACTCGATCAGCTCGCCCAGGTACATGAAGGCGGTCTGGTCGGAAACGCGCGCGGCCTGCTGCATGTTGTGGGTGACGATGACGATGGTGAACTGGCTTTTCAGTTCCTCCACCAGTTGTTCGATGCGGCCGGTGGCGATCGGGTCCAGCGCCGAGGTGGGTTCGTCCAGCAACAGCACCTCGGGCTTCAGCGCGATCGCGCGGGCGATGCACAAACGCTGCTGCTGGCCACCGGAGAGGCCGAGCGCGTTCTGCTTGAGCTTGTCCTTCACCTCGTCCCACAGCGCGGCATTGCGCAGGGCCTGTTCGACCCGGCCTTCCATGTCCTTGCGCGACAGTTTCTCGTGGTGGCGGATGCCGTAGGCCACGTTCTCGAAGATCGTCATCGGGAACGGCACCGGCTTCTGGAACACCATGCCGACCTTGCTGCGCAGGCGGTTCATCGAATAGCGCGGGTCGAGGATGTTGTCGCCGTCCAGCAGGATCTCGCCCTTGGCCTCCAGCTTCGGATAGATCGCGTAGATGCGGTTGAAGATGCGCAGCAGGGTGGACTTGCCGCAGCCGGACGGGCCGATGATCGCGGTGACCCGCTTCTCGGGAATATCCATGTTGATGCCTTTCAGCGCATGGAAGCCGTTGTAGTAGAAGTGCAGGTCGCGCACGGTGATCTTGGGCGCCGCCGCCGCTGCGGGCGCCACCGGCGCCGGGTTCGTGGCGAGGGCGGAATCAGTCATGGGACACCTTGGTGCGGGAAAGGATCAGGCGCGAGGCCAGGCTCAGCAGCAGCACGAACATGGTGATCACGAACGCACCGGCCCAGGCCAGCGCATGCATCGCGTCGCCCGGGTCGTTGGCGTACTGGTAGATGATCTGCGGCAGGCTGGACATCTTCTCCAGCGGATTGACCGCCATGTAGTTGTTGCCGAACGCGGTGAACAGCAGCGGCGCGGTCTCGCCGCTGATCCGTGCCAGCGCCAGCAGCACGCCGGTGATGATGCCCGAACGGGCGGCGCGGATCAGGATCTGCAAGGTCAGCTTCCACTGCGGCACGCCCAGCGACAGCGCCGCCTCGCGCAGGGTGGAGGGCACCAGCCGCAGCATCTCGTCGGTGGTGCGCACGATCACCGGCAGCGCGATCAGTGCCAGCGCCACGCCGCCGGCGAAACCGGAGAACGTGGTCGAGCCATGGGTGAGGGCGGTGCTGGGCAGCACGATGATGGTGTAGACGAACAGGCCCATCACGATCGACGGCGCCGACAGCAGGATGTCGTTGAGGAAGCGGATCGACTCGCCGAGCTTGGTGCGGTTCGCGTACTCGGCCAGCCAGGTGCCGGCCAGCACGCCGATCGGCGTGGCGATGCCGATGCCGATGAAGTTGATCACCAGGCTGCCGACCATCGAGTTCAGCAGGCCGCCGTCCTCGCCATAGGCGGTGATCTTCGTGAACAGTTTCAGGTCCAGCGCGCTGATGCCCTGGCGCAGGGTTTCCCACAGGATCCATGCCAGGAAGGCCAGGCCGACCAGGGTGGCCAGCAGGCTCAGCGCCATCGCCAGTGCGTTGGCGATGCGGCGGCGCAGGTACAAGGTGTTCATCAGCGCCCCTCCTTGCTGGCCAGGCGTCGCAACATCAGTCGCGCGATCAGCAGCACGATGAAGGTGACCACGAACAGCAGGAAGGCCAGCGCCATCAGCGAGGACTTCTGCAGGCCCGCCGCTTCACTGAACTGGTTGGCGATGGTCGAGGCGATCGAGGTGCCCGGATCGAGCAGCGACGCCGACAGGTGCATCGCGTTGCCGAGCACGAAGGTTACCGCCATGGTTTCGCCCAGCGCGCGGCCGAGGCCGAGGAAGATGCCGCCGATCACCGCCGAGCGGGTGTATGGCAGCACGATGTCCCACGACACCTCCCAGGTGCTGGAGCCCAGCGCATAGGCTGATTCCTTCAGCCGGGTCGGCACGGTCTGGAACACCTCGCGCATCACCGAGGAGATGAACGGGATGATCATGATCGCCAGCACGATGCCGGCCACCAGGATGCTGGCGCCGAACGGATAGTCGCTGCCGAACAGCTTGCCCACGAAGGGCACGTGTTCGGCCGCCCATGACAGTTTGCCGTCGTCGGGCTTGTTGCCGAGGTTGTTGGCCAGCCACGGCTTGATGTGTTCGGCGAAGAAGGGGGCGAAGATGAAAAGCCCCCACATGCCGTAGATGATCGAGGGAATGCCGGCCAGCAGCTCGATCGCCGAGGCGATCGGCGTGCGCAGCCAGGTCGGCGCGACTTCGGACAGATAGACGGCGATGCCGAAGCTGACCGGCACGGCTACAGCCAACGCGATGAGCGAGGTGGCGAGGGTGCCGTAGACCGGCACCAGCGCACCGTAGATGTCGTTGCCCGGGTCCCATTCCGAGCTGACCAGGAAGTGCCAGCCAAACGTGGCGAACGCCTCGCGGCCACCCCACAGCGTGGCGCCGGCGGCGCCGAGCAGGGCCGCCAGCACGATCAGCGCGCAGCCCTTCAGCAGCCAGCGAAACAGCCGCTCGTGACGGGCGTCGCGGATGGCTCGTTGCTCGGGGGCGGCAGTAGCCGGAAACGTGGGCATCAGGAAAGCCGTCGGAAAATCTGAATTAGTTGGCCGTCATTCCCGCGAAAGCGGGAATCCATCTGCTTCGGTGCGAGAGTCAGGATGGATTCCCGCTTTGGCGGGAATGACGGCGGAAAGGAACAAGGCTGTGCGGTTGTCACTGCCGTTGAATGCTATGCATCAATGCTTGAATTCCGAAGCCCAATACGCCTCGATCTTGCTGACCAGCGCGGTCGGCAGCGGCACGTAGTCGAGTTCGCTGGCCGCCGGCTGGCCATGCTCCAGAGCGTACTTGAAGAAGTCGAAGGCGACCTTGCTGTTGCCGGCGTTCTTCGGCGACTTGTACATGATCATCCAGGTGGTGGCAGTGATCGGCCACGCCTGTTCGCCCGGTGCATTGGTCATGATCAGGTTGAAGTCCTTGGCGCTGGTCCAGTCGGCCGTGGCGGCGGCAGCAGCGAAGGCTTCGGCGCTCGGCTTCATGAAGTTGCCGCTGGCATTCTGCAGGTCGACCCAGGCGAGCTTGTTCTTCACCGCGTAGGCGTATTCGACGTAGCCGATCGAGCCCTTGATCTGGCGCACGTACTGCGACACGCCTTCATTGCCCTTGCCGCCCACGCCGGCTGGCCATTCAACCGCCGTGCCGAACTTCACCTTGGTTGCCCATTCATTGCTGACCTTGGACAGGTAGTTGGTGAAATTGAACGAGGTGCCCGAACCGTCCGAACGATGCACCACGGTGATCTTGCCGGCGGGCAGGGCCAGGCCCGCGTTCAGCGCGATGATCTTCGGGTCGTTCCAGTGGGTGATCTTGCCCAGGAAGATGTCGGCCAGGGTGGCGCCGTCCAGCTTGACCTGGTCCGCCTGCACGCCGGCGATGTTGACCACCGGCACGATGCCGCCGACCACGATCGGGAACTGGCCCAGGCCGTACTTCTGCAGGTCTTCCGCCTTCATCGGGGCGTCGGACGCGCCGAAGTCGATGGTGCCTTCCTTGATCTGCGCAATGCCGGCACCGGAGCCCACCGACTGGTAGTTGAGGCGGTTGCCGGTCTTCCCGGCATAGGCGGCCGACCACTTGGACATGACCGGGTAGACGAAGCTGGAGCCGGCGCCGGTGATGTCGGTGGCCTGCGCGGCGGCTGCGCCGAAAGTCGAGGCCACGGCCAGCGTGGCGACGGCAGCGAATCGGACAGGTAAGTTGCGGATGGTCAACACGGTAGCTCCTATCGAGTGAGGTCGGATGCGACCCCGCCATTTCAGGCTCTTCGTGTTGCCATTGGATGAAATGAATGTTTCAGGAAGATGACATGCTGTCATTTGGAACGGGGAACGGGGAACGGGGAACGGGGAACGGGGAACGGCAGAACATCGCCGCTTTCGCTCTCGTTCCCCGCCTCAGCCCACGCCAAGCCCGACATGCGCCTGCTCGAACAGCTCCAGCTGGCGCCAGCGGTTGACCACGCTGCAGAACAGCTCGGCGGTGCGTTCGGTGTCGTAGACGGCGGAATGGGCTTCGCGGCTGTCGAACGCATGACCGGCGGCAAGCACCGCCTTGCTCAGCACGGTCTGGCCGTAGGCAAGCCCGCCCAGGCTGACCGTGTCGAAGCAGCTGAACGGGTGGAACGGGTTGCGCTTGTGTCCGCAGCGTTTCACCGCCTGATTGAGGAAACCCAAGTCGAACGCGGCGTTGTGGCCCACCAGGATCGCCCGCTGGCAGCCGGCCTCGCGCACCGCTTCGCGCACCACATGAAAGATGTGATCCAGCGCCTGTCGCTCGGCCAGTGCGCCGCGCAGCGGATTGGTCGGATCGATGCCGGTGATCTCCAGCGAACGCGGGTCGAGGTTGGCGCCGGGGAAGGGCTCGACGTGCGTGGATACCGTAGGCTGCCGCTGCAGGAAGCCGTCCGCATCCATGCACAGGGGCACGGCGGCGATTTCGAGCAGTGCATCATGTTCGGCGTCGAAGCCGCCGGTTTCCACGTCGACCACTACCGGCAGAAAGCCGCGGAACCGTTCGGCCATGCGTGGCGTGGCGCTGTTGTTGGGAATTTCCATCGGCGAAGCATATCAGTCGTGCCGCGCGACATGAGACAGCGGAGCGTGGTGCGGCTGTCATGGTGGTGTCATGAAAGCGGCATTCAACGGTAAAAATCGCTGGGCAAACTTGTTAACGAATCGCTGGCCGGCCATCGGATCGAGGGGGCGATCGAGATTTTCCCATCAACTTTCGGAGTAATGACATGCGTTCCAAATTGATTGCGGTAGCGATCGCCGCTGGCCTGGGCGTCAGCAGCTTCACGGCCGCCGCGGCGCCGCAGCACACGACCACGGCCGCCAGCAGCAGCGAAGTCGAACTCCTCAAGGCCCAGTTGAGCGCGTTGCAGGCCAAGGTGGACGAACTGGAACAGCGCACCGACGCCCAATCCGAAATCAATGTCAGCACCGGCCAGGCGGTGGAGAAGGCAACCAGCGTGACGGCCGCCAGCGACAAGAAGTTCGCGGCGCTGGAAAAGGCGGTCAACAACACCACGCTGTCCGGCAGAATGTACTTCGATGTCACCAGCATCGATCAGAAGAACAGCGATACCGGCAAGACCAATGCGTCCGGCCTCGGCATCGACGTGAAGCGCTTCTACCTCGGCGTCGACCACAAGTTCAACGACATCTGGTCGATGAGCCTGACCACCGACTTCAACTACGTCAGCAACGATGGCGAAACCAACCTGTTCGTCAAGAAGGCGTATGTGCAGGGCAAGTTCGACCAGGCCGCCGTGTTCCGCATCGGTTCGGCCGACATGCCGTGGATTCCGTTCGTCGAGAACTACTACGGCTTCCGCTACGTGGAACCCACCACGACCGACCGCCTGAAGTACGGCAACTCGGCGGACTGGGGCCTGCACCTGGGCGGCGACATCGGTGCCGGCAAGTCGCTCAACTACGCGGTGTCCGTGGTCAACGGCAACGGCTACAAGAACCCGGGCCGCAGCAAGGGTGTGGATGTCGAGGGACGTGTGGGCTTCGTGCCGTTCGAGAACATGGTCGTGGCCGTCGGTGGCTACAGTGGCCACCGTGGTCAGGAAACCCAGCTGACCGACGCGCAGAACACCGCCCAGCGCGGCGACCTGATGGTGGCCTACGCCAGCGACGCGTTCCGTCTGGGTGCCGAGTATTTCACCGCCAGGAACTGGAACAACGTGCTGACCACGGCGACGGACAAGGCCGACGGCTACTCGCTGTGGGGCAGCGTGGCGATCGCCGATGGCGTCAACCTGTTCGCCCGTTACGACAATGCCAAGCTCAGCAAGACCCTGGACAGCGCCAACAAGGACGTCTACTACAACGCCGGCGTCGAGTTCCAGGTGACCAAGGGCTTCAAGCTCGCCGGCGTGTGGAAGCATGAGAAGGCGGACAAGTCGATGGGTACGCCGGCACCGCTGCACGTGCAGAACGTGAAGACCAACGAGATCGGCGTGTTCGGCGAGGTGCGGTTCTAAAACTGTCACACGGCCGCGGCATACTGCGGCCATCCGGACGGCGACAGACGCAAGGGTTATCGCAAGGGAGTTCCACCCAGGGAAGGAAAACGGCGGGCCTTGCCCGCCGTTTGCTTTTCCGCCGAGCGAAAACCTGCGGTCAACGCCGATCCAGCGTGGCCCCGGTCAGCAGGCCGCGTGCCAGCATGCTGCACTGGCGCCGGTACAGCAGCAGCTGCCACTGGCGTCCACCCAGTTGCCGCCACAGCACCGCCGAACGCACCGCGGCGAGCAGGTTGGTGCGGACCTTTTCCACCACGCTGGGCAACTGCAACTGTTGCGGATTGCCGCTGACCATCACCCGCGGGTTGAGGATCGACAGGGTGGAGGCGTACAGCTCGGCCAGCCGGCTGTTGACCTGGCTGGAATCCTGGCCGAAGTGCTCGACCTGCCGCTGCGCGGCGATGATGCCCTGCTGCAGTTTCTCCAGCAGGTCCGGACGCGCGGCCAGGCTGCGCTCCAGCCGCATCACGGTGACGGTCATGCGCGTCACCGCCATGTCGCGGCCGGTTTCGTCGAGTTGCGCGATCAGCGTGCGCAGGCCGAGCCGCACGTTCGCGGCGTCGCCGTACACGGCGACCACGGAAGGCGCGTCGATGCGGAACACGCTGGCCACGCTGGCTTCCATCGCGCCTTCGTCGCAACGCCCGTCATTGGCCAGTTGCTGGGCCAGCGCGCAGGCCTGGAACAAGCCGGCCAGGGCAAGCACACGCTCTTCGGTCATGGAAAAAGTTTCAAGCACGGGTTGGAGCCACTCTTGCAGGGGAAGGGGAGGCGAACGCCGGCAGCAGGCCGCCGTAGGCTGCGTCGGTGGCGGCGATCACCGCGCCGCCGAGGCAGACCTCGCCATCGTAGAGGACGACCGACTGTCCGGGGGTGACGGCGCGCTGGGCGTCGTCGAAGTGGATGTCCAGTCCGGTGGCGGTCACGCTGACCGTGCAGGCCTGGTCGGCCTGCCGATAACGGGTGCGGGCGGTGCAGCGGAACTCGTCCGCGGGCGCGCGGCCATCGACCCAGGTGGGTGCCTCCGAGCGCAATCGCCGCGAATGCAGCCAGCGGTTCTCGCCGCCCTGGGCGACATACAGCACGTTCGCCGCCACGTCCTTGCCGACCACGTACCAGGGCTCGCTGGCGGCGCCATGGCGGCCGCCGATGCCCAGTCCGTTGCGCTGGCCCAGGGTGTAATACATCACCCCGTCGTGCTCGCCGATCAGTTCGCCGTCCGGGCTGCGCATCTCGCCGGGGCGGGCCGGTATGTATTGCGACAGGAAACCGCGGAAGTCGCGCTCGCCGATGAAGCAGATGCCGGTGGAATCCTTCTTGGCATGGGTGGGCAGGTGGGCCTCACGGGCCAGTTCGCGCACGCGAGGCTTCTGCAGCTCGCCCAGCGGGAACAGCGTGGCAGCCAGTTGCTGCTGGCCCAGCGCATGCAGGAAATAGCTCTGGTCCTTGGCCGCGTCCACCGCACGCAACAGGCGGTAACGGCCGTCCACGCAGTCGACGCGGGCGTAATGCCCGGTGGCGATCTTCTCGGCGCCCAGCGCGTGCGCTTCGTCGAGAAAGGTCTTGAACTTGATCTCGCGATTGCACAGCACGTCGGGGTTCGGCGTGCGCCCGGCGCGATACTCGGCCAGGAAATGCTCGAACACGCCATCCCAGTATTCGCCGGCGAAGTTGCGCGCGTGGAACGGAATGCCAAGTCGCCCGCACACCGCCACGGCGTCCTTGCGGTCGGCGTCGGTGGTGCACGGGCCGGAGCGCTCGTCCTCTTCCCAGTTCTGCATGAACAGGCCCTCGACCTCGTGGCCGGCCTGCTGCAGCAGCAAGGCGGCCACCGACGAGTCGACGCCGCCGGAAATGCCCAGCATCACCTTCACGACGGCTCGCCTTCGGGCAGGTGGCTAAGGATGTCCAGCGGCAGCCGCTGGCCGCCCAGCCACAGGTCGATGCTTTGCAGGATCATCGGGCTGCGCAGGCGCTCGCCCAGCGCGGCGATCTCCTCGCGGGTCAGCCACAGCGCGCGGCGGATGTCGCTGTCCAGCGGGCGGTCGGGATCATGGCTGATCGCGCGAGCGGCGAAGCTGAAGCGGACCACCGCGTCGCCATGCTCGGTGCTGCGCCACTGGTGCACGCCGATCAGGTGCTGCAGTTCCACCGTCCAGCCGGTTTCCTCCAAGGTTTCGCGCAGGGCGGCCTGGGCGAGGCTTTCGTGGTCGTCCAGGTGCCCGGCCGGCTGGTTGTAGACCAGTCGCCCGGCCACTTCTTCCTCCACCATCAGATAGCGTTCGCCCCTGGCCACCACGCAGGCCACGGTGACGTGCGGACGCCAGATATCGGAGTTGGGGGAGGAATCAGCCATGGACAGGCAATACCGGGGTGGAAAAGTGCCCATTGTGCCATCACCTCTGCTGACGCACCGTTGCGGCAGGGACGCATCCGCCGCGGCGTATACTTCGAACCAGAGAAACGACCCTGACCAACATGGCCCACGAACCCGAACATGAGCACGACAGCGGCCGCGGCCTGGCGCTGGAAACCGCGAAACCCGAGGTGGCGCGGCCACCGCTGTTCCAGGTGCTGCTGCTGAACGACGACTTCACTCCGATGGATTTCGTGGTCGAGGTGCTGCGCAGCTTTTTCAACCTCGACCAGGAACAGGCGGTGCAGGTGATGCTGCACGTGCATACCCGCGGGCGTGGCGTCTGCGGCGTCTTCACCCGCGAGGTGGCGGAAACCAAGGTTACCCACGTCAACGAATATTCACGCTCCCATCAGCACCCGTTGTTGTGCACTATGGAAAAGCTCTGAGCGACCCCATTTCGTGCTCATTGCGGCGTTGAAGGCCGCTCCCACTGCAAAGCGGAGACGATCCGAATGTTCAGCAAGGATCTGGAAGTCACCATCGGCCATTGCTACAAGCAGGCCCGTGAACAACGCCACGAGTTCATGACGGTCGAGCACCTGTTGCTCGCCCTCACCGAAAACCAGTCCGCGCTCGGCGCCCTGCGCGCCTGCGGCGTGGATCTGCCGCGCCTGTCGGCCGACCTGGAGCGCATCATCGGCGAAACGGTGCCGGTTCTACCGGCGGGCGACGAGCGCGACACGCAACCCACGCTGGGCTTCCAGCGCGTGCTGCAACGGGCGGTTTACCACGTGCAATCCTCCGGGCGGAAGGAGGTCACCGGCGCGAACGTGCTGGTGGCGATCTTCGGCGAAAAGGATTCGCACGCGGTGTATTTCATGCACCAGCAGGAGATCACCCGGCTCGACGTGGTCAACTACATCTCGCACGGCATCGCCAAGATCGGCGACGAGCCGGCTGCCGGCGTGGCCGGCGGCGAGCGCGAGGGCGAGGAGGGCGGCGAGCCGAAGGGCAATCCGCTGCAGGAGTTCGCCAGCAACCTCAACGAACTGGCGCTGGAAGGCAAGATCGACCCGCTGATCGGCCGCACCGACGAGATCGAGCGCACCATCCAGGTGCTGTGCCGCCGGCGCAAGAACAACCCGCTGTACGTGGGCGAGGCCGGCGTGGGCAAGACCGCGCTGGCCGAGGGCCTGGCCAAGCGCATCGTCGACGGCGAAGTGCCCGAGGTGCTGGAAGACGCCACCATCTGGTCGCTGGACCTGGGCGCGCTGGTGGCCGGCACCAAGTACCGCGGCGATTTCGAGAAGCGCCTGAAGGGCGTGATCGCGCAGTTGAAGAAGCAGCCGGGCGCGATCCTGTTCATCGACGAGATCCACACCATCATCGGCGCCGGTTCGGCGTCGGGCGGCACCATGGACGCCTCGAACCTGATCAAGCCGATGCTGGCTTCCGGCGAACTGCGCTGCATCGGTTCGACCACGTTCCAGGAATACCGCGGCGTGTTCGAGAAGGATCGCGCGCTGGCCCGCCGCTTCCAGAAGATCGACGTGGTCGAGCCCACCGTGGCCGACAGCATCGAGATCCTCAAGGGCCTGCGCTCGCGCTTCGAGGAACATCACCACGTGGCCTATACCAACGAGGCGCTGAAGGCCGCAGTGGACCTGTCGGTCAAGCACATTCCCGACCGGCTGCTGCCGGACAAGGCGATCGACGTGATCGACGAGGCCGGCGCGCGCCAGCGGCTGCTGCCGGAGGAACAGCGCACCGGCACGGTGGACGTCAGCGAGGTCGAGTACATCGTGGCCAAGATGGCGCGCATTCCGGCCAAGCAGGTGTCCGCCTCCGACCGCGACGTGCTGCGCAACCTCGAGCGCAACCTGAAGATGGTCGTGTTCGGCCAGGACCAGGCGATCGAGGCGCTGTCCGCATCGATCAAGATGGCCCGTTCGGGCCTGGCCGACCCGTCCAAGCCGATCGGCTGCTTCCTGCTGGCCGGCCCCACCGGGGTGGGCAAGACCGAGGTGACCAGGCAGCTGGCGATGCAGTTGGGCATCGAGATGATCCGCTTCGACATGTCCGAATACATGGAAGGCCATTCGGTGTCGCGCCTGGTGGGCGCGCCTCCGGGCTACGTCGGTTTCGACCAGGGCGGCCTGCTGACCGAGGCGGTGACCAAGCATCCGCACGCGGTGCTGCTGCTGGACGAGATCGAGAAGGCGCATCCGGACGTGTTCAACATCCTGTTGCAGGTGATGGACCGTGGCGTGCTGACCGATACCAACGGACGCGAGGCGAACTTCAAGAACGTGGTGGTGGTGATGACCACCAACGCCGGCGCGGCGATCGCGGCACGGCGCAGCATGGGCTTCGTCGAGCAGAAGCACGAATCGGACGCGATGGAAGTGATCCGCCGCATCTTCACCCCGGAGTTCCGCAACCGGCTGGACGCGATCATCCAGTTCGGCGCGCTGGATTTCGAACACATCCTGCGCGTGGTGGACAAGTTCCTGATCGAACTGGAAACCCAGCTGACCGAGAAGCGGGTGAGCCTGGACGTGGACGCCGACGCCCGCCGCTGGCTGGCCGAGCACGGTTTCGATCCGCAGATGGGCGCACGCCCGATGGCGCGGGTGATCCAGGAGAAGGTGAAGCGTGCGCTGGCCGACGAGCTGCTGTTCGGCAAGCTGGCCGAGGGCGGCGTGGTGCGGCTGAGCGTGGCCGACGGCGAGCTGAAGGTCGATTGCCAGGCGGCCGAGCAGGTGCCGGTGGTGGTCGAGTAAACCGGGCCGCAAGCCCGGATGTGAGGCAAAGCAAAGGCGGCGCATTGCGCCGCCTTTGTCATGCATGGCACCTCATCACGTGTCCGCTGCAGCGAGGCGGCGGTACCACCGCCTTACTTCATGCGGTAGGTGATGCGTCCCTTGCTCAGGTCGTACGGGGTCATCTCGATCTTGACCTTGTCGCCCGTGAGAATGCGGATGTAGTGCTTGCGCATGCGACCGGAGATGTGGGCGATGATGACGTGCCCATTCTCGAGTTGTACGCGAAACATGGTGTTGGGCAGGGTCTCCTGGACCGTGCCTTCCATTTCGATGACGTCGTCTTTGGCCATGTGTTCCGGGGTTCACGCGCAGCCGTCATGGCCGCGTAAGCCGACGATTATGCCACGAAAGGGCGCCTGGTTAAAGAATCATCAAGCAGGAAGCGGCGCCGGGGCGGCTCAGCCGAAATGCTCGTCCAGCTTGCGCCGGATTTCCTGCTCGACCATGCCCTTGAGCGGAGCCAGCATCAGGCCCAGCTCCGCCTTGACCTGGATCGCATCGCTGGCTACCGCGATGGAGCCGCTGACGCCGGAGCGCGAGAACAGCAGGGTGTCGTCCTGCCAGCGCCCTTCCATGCCGAACTTCTCGTGCATGCGCGCGGCCACCTGTTCGACCACGGAACGGGCTTCGGCGATCGAGAGCTGGTGGGGACGGCGGATGTCGATCTTGGGCATGGGGATTCCGGGATGGGGTGGCGTCGGCAGGCGCATCTTAAGGCACGGGGTCACATGATAGAGTTTCGCGGTCCTTTGACCGGTTCATCCATGCGTATCGAATTTCCCAATGCGGCCCGTGAAGACTTTCACTGGACGCAGGCGCTGTTGCGGATCGGCAGCGCTGCCCACAACGACCTCGTGCTGGCCTCCGGCCAGGCAGCGCCCGAACATCTGCGGATTCATCAGGATCGCCGCGGCTGGGTGCTGCAGGTACTGCCGTCGGCGGATCGCATCCATGTCAACGCGCGTCCGGTGCGCGAGCAGGCCCTGTTGCGCGCCGGCGACGTGATCAGCGTCGGCGATTGCCGCATGCTGCTGCGTTCCGACGAGGACCCGGCCGGGCGACCCTCGCCACGGGTTTCCGGGCAAGGTCGCTGCACGGTGGCCCTGCGCGCCGTCGCGGGGCCGCTGTCGGGCCGGGTGTTGTCGCTGGAAGACGGGCTGGAGCTCGGCTCGCCAGGCCATTGCCCGCTGGAGTTGCCGCAAGGTGACGTAGTGGTGCTGCGGATTTTCTGGGAACGCGGCCAGTTGTGGCTGGAAACCCTGCGTGCCTGCGAGCGCCATCCGCTGCGGGTCAATGGCACGGCCGTGCAGAAACTGGCCCTGCTGCCCGGCGATCAGATCGGCGTGGCGATGCACCGCTTCGTGATCGACGGGCCGGGCATGCAGCCGGAACCGGAGATCGTGATGGCCGGGCCATGGCCGCAGCCGCTGCCGGAGGAGTCGGCGGGTCCGACCAGCGAAGTCTGGTGGCTGATCGTCACTGCCGCCGTGCTGGCTCTCGGCATCGCCCTGGTCCTGCTGATCCGGTTCTGAACCTGCCTGCGTGGTGGCAGTTGACCGCCCCATGCTGCGCCGCGGCATAATGCGGAACACCCCTCCGACAGGATGCAGGCGCACGTGAGCAGAGTCTGGAACTTCAGCGCCGGTCCGGCGGCCTTGCCGCCGGCGGTACTCGAACGCGCACAGCGCGAACTGCTGGACTGGAACGGCAGCGGCGCCTCGGTGATGGAGCAGTCGCACCGCGGCAAGCGCTTCATCGCCATGGCCGCCCAGGCGGAAGCCGACCTGCGCGCGCTGATGGAGGTCCCGGCCGATTACGCCGTGCTGTTCCTGCAAGGCGGCGCGACCCAGCACTTCGCGCAGATCCCGATGAACCTGGCCGGCCCGGACGACGGCGCCGACTACATCGTCAGCGGACACTGGAGCGCCAAGGCCGCCAGCGAAGCCGGTGCGTACGTGCGGGTGAACGTGGCGGCCAGCAGCGCCGCGGACGACTATCTCAAGCTGCCGCCGCGCGACAGCTGGCGGCTCGATCCGCGCGCCGCCTACGTGCATTACACGCCGAACGAGACGATCCACGGCGTCGAGTTCCATGACGTTCCCGATGTCGGCGACGCGGTGCCGCTGGTGGCCGACCTGTCCTCGAACATCCTGTCCGGACCGCTCGACGTCAGCCGCTTCGGGCTGATCTATGCCGGCGCGCAGAAGAACATCGGGCCGTCCGGCCTGGTCGTGATGATCATCCGCCGCGACCTGCTGCAGCGTGCCGGTCGGCCGATGGCGCGGATTTTCCGCTACGCCGAGCACGCCGCCGCCGACTCCATGCTCAACACGCCGAACACTTGGGGCTGGTACCTGGCCGGACTGACCTTCCAGTGGCTGCTGGAGCAGGGCGGTGTCGCCGCGATGGCCGACCTGAATCGGGCCAAGGCCGGTTTGCTGTACGGCGCGATCGACGGTTCGGACGGCTATTACCGCAACCCGGTCGATCCCGCCGCCCGTTCGCGCATGAACGTCCGCTTCGACCTGCATGACACGGCGCTGGATGCCGCGTTCCTGCAGGAGTCGGAGGCTGCCGGCCTGCTGGCGCTGAAGGGACACAAGGCGCTGGGTGGCATGCGCGCTTCGCTGTACAACGCGGTGCCGCTGGCGGCCGTCGAGGCGCTGGTCGAATTCATGGGCGATTTTTCCCGCCGGCACGGTTGAGCAGGCGAAGACGGCGTTTTTCAGGCAGGATGCAGCTTCTCCATTTGGACGTCCATCATCCGGACGTCCATTCATCCAGACAGTGATCGCATCATGACCGATTCAAAAACCCCGCTGGGCGAGATGCGCGAGCGCATCGACAGCATCGACCGACAGATCCAGCAGCTGATCTCCGAACGCGCCAACCATGCGCGCACGGTGGCCAAGGTCAAGGGCGAAGGTCTTTCCGCGATCGACTATTACCGACCCGAGCGCGAGGCGCATGTCCTGCGCATGGTGGTGGACCGCAACGACGGACCGCTCTCCGATACCGAGATGGTGCGCCTGTTCCGCGAGATCATGTCGTCCTGCCTGGCCCAGGAAGACCCGCTGAAGATCGGCTTCCTGGGGCCGGAAGGCACCTTCAGCGAGCAGGCGGTGCGCAAGCATTTCGGTCACGCGGCCTACGGCCTGCCGCTGGGCAGCATCGAGGAAGTGTTCCAGGAGGTCGCCGCCGGGCATGCCGATTTCGGCGTGGTGCCGGTGGAGAATTCGGGGCAGGGCATGATCCAGGTAACGCTGGACATGTTCCTCACCTCCGAAGCCACGATCTGCGGCGAGGTCGAGCTGCGCGTGCACCAGTGCCTGCATTCGCTTACCGGTAAGCCGGAGGACGTCCGGCGCGTCTACGCCCATGCCCAGTCGCTGCAGCAGTGCAAGACCTGGCTGCGCATCAACCTGCCCGAGGTGGAGTGCATCGCGGTGGGCAGCAATGCCGAGGCGGCGCGGCTGGCTCGCCATGCCGACGATGCGGCGGCGATCGCGGGCGAGACCGCGGGCAAGGTCTACGGACTCAAGACCGTGGCGAAGGGCATCGAGGATCGCGCTGACAACACCACGCGCTTCCTGGTGATTGGCCGCTCGCTGTTCCCGCCCTCGGGCAATGACCGCACCTCGCTACTGATCACGGTCAACGACAAGCCCGGCGCGCTGTACGACGTGCTCAGCCCGTTCGCGAAACACGGCGTCAGCCTGAACCGGATCGAGTCGCGGCCGGCGCATACCGGCAAGTGGCAGTACGCATTCTTCATCGACGTTTCAGGGCATATCGACGAAGGCTCGCTGCAGGCCGCGGTGCAGGACATCGGCGCCTCGGCGGCCACCGTGCGCGTGCTGGGTTCCTATCCGGTGGCGCTGCCTTGAGCGGCCGGCTCGACTGGAGCAGCCGACCGGGCGGCGCGTTGCAAGGCAGCGTCACCGTGCCCGGCGACAAGTCGGTGTCCCATCGTGCGCTGATGCTGGCCGCCATCGCCGAGGGCACCTCGCATATTCATGGCTTCCTCGAAGGCGAGGACACCCGGGCCACCGCCGCCGTGCTGGCGCAACTGGGCGTACGCATCGAGACGCCGTCGGCTGGCGAGCGCGTGGTGCACGGTGTGGGCCTGCACGGTCTGCGCGGCACCACGCTGCCGCTGGATTGTGGCAACGCCGGCACCGGCATGCGCCTGCTCGCCGGCCTGCTGGCGGGGCAGGCGTTCGACAGCAGGCTGATCGGCGATGCGTCCCTGTCGAAGCGACCGATGCGCCGGGTGACCGATCCACTGGCCCGGATGGGTGCGCGGATCGATTCCCGCGACGGCCTGCCGCCGCTGGACGTGCATGGTGGGCAGCCGCTGCGCGGCATCCGCTACGAGCTGCCGGTGGCCAGCGCCCAGGTGAAGTCGGCCCTGCTGCTGGCCGGGCTGTACGCCACGGGCGAAACCGAGATCATCGAACCGCACCCGACCCGCGACTACACCGAACGCATGCTGGCCGCGTTCGGCTGGCCTATCGTGTTTGCGCCGGGCCACGCGAGACTCGAAGGCGGACATCTGCTGCGCGCCCGGGATGTCGACGTGCCGGCGGACTTTTCCTCGGCCGCGTTCTTCCTGGTCGCTGCCAGCATCGTGCCCGGGTCGGCGTTGCGCCTGCCCGGCGTGGGGCTCAACCCGCGTCGCACCGGCCTGCTGCAGGCGTTGCGGCTGATGGGGGCGGACATCACCGTCGAACACGAGCGCGAAGCCGGCGGCGAGCCCGTCGGCGACCTGGTGGTGCGCCACGCCGCGCTGCACGGGGTCGAGCTGCCGGAGTCGATCGTGCCGGACATGATCGACGAGTTCCCCGCCCTGTTCATCGCGGCGGCGGTGGCCTCCGGCCGTACCGTGATCCGGGGCGCCGCCGAGCTGCGGGTGAAGGAATCCGATCGCATCGCGACCATGGCCGCAGGCCTGCGTGCGCTCGGCGCGCGCATCGAGGAAACGCCCGATGGCGCGATCATCCACGGCGGCCGGCTGGCCGGTGGCGCGGTGGACAGCCATCTCGACCACCGCATCGCGATGAGCTTCGCGGTGGCCGGGCTGGTCGCCGACGCAGCGGTGCGGATCAACGATTGCAGCCATGTCGCCACTTCGTTCCCGGGCTTCGTGACGCTGTCCAACGGTTGCGGTTTCGACCTGCGCGATGCGGACGGAGCCGTCGCGCAGGCTGTATCTTGATGGCATTGGTCCGGGTTGCTGAAGGTTTTATCCATGTCGAACGTCGTCCCTCCCTTCATCGTGGCGATCCCCGCCCGTTACGGCTCGACTCGCCTGCCCGGCAAGCCGCTGCGCGAGATCGACGGCACTCCGATGGTGGTGCGGGTGGCGCAACGCGCCTTGCAGGCCGGCGCCGCCCAGGTCGTGGTGGCGGTGGACGATGTGCGGATCGCTGATGCGCTGGCCGGGCAGGCGGGCATCGATATCTGCATGACCCGCGCAGACCACGCCTCGGGCAGTGACCGGCTGGCCGAATGCGCGCTGCATTACGGCTGGAGCGCGGACAGCATCGTGGTGAACCTGCAAGGTGACGAGCCGTTCGCCCCGGCTGCCGGCATTCGCGCGGTGGCGCAGGCGCTGGCCGGCGACGACGCGCCGATGGCCACGCTGGCCACGCCAATCATCGACGCCGAGGAACTGTTCGATCCGAACGTGGTGAAGCTGGTTCGTGCGGCGAACGGACACGCGCTGTACTTCAGTCGTGCGCCGATGCCGTGGGCCCGCGATGCGTTCGCCGGTGATCGACACAGCTTGCCGTCGGGCCTGCCGTTTCTGCGGCACATCGGCATCTACGCCTATCGCGCCGGTTTCCTGGACCGCTACACGCGCCTGTCGCGTACGCCGCTGGAACAGGCCGAGTCGCTGGAACAATTGCGCGTGCTGGAACACGGCCACGCGATCGCGGTGCGGCTGACCCCCGAACCATTCCCGCCCGGCATCGATACCCAGGCCGACCTGGAGCGCGCCGAGCAGTGGTTGCGCACGCAGCACTGAGCCCCATATCGGTCGGGCCGCCCGTTAGAATCTTCCCATGCAGCCCGCGCAACCGCCCCCCTTCGACGGCAAGGCCTTCGTCCGTACGCTCACTTCCGCCCCCGGCGTCTATCGCCACTTCGATGCAGCGGGCGAGCTGCTTTACGTGGGCAAGGCCGGCAACCTCAGGAAACGCGTCAGCAGCTACTTCCTGAAACCACGGATGGAGCCGCGCATCGCGGCGATGGTGGCGCAGATCGCCCGAGTCGAGATCACCGTGACGCGCACCGAAGGCGAGGCGCTGCTGCTGGAATCGCAGCTGATCAAGTCGCTGAAGCCGCGTTACAACATCCTGCTGCGCGACGACAAGAGCTATCCGTACATCTACCTGTCCAGCGGCGAGGACTACCCGCGGCTGGCCTTCCATCGTGGTGCGAAGAACCTGCCGGGACGCTACTTCGGGCCGTATCCCAGCACTTACGCGGTGCGCGAGAGCCTCAGCCTGATGCAGAAGCTGTTCAAGGTGCGCCAGTGCGAGGACAGCTATTTCCGCAACCGCACGCGCCCCTGCCTGCAGTACCAGATCGGCCGCTGCAGCGCGCCCTGCGTGGGGCTGATCAGCGTGGAGGACTACCGCAACGACGTGCGCCACGCCGAGATGTTCCTGGAGGGGCGCAGCAACGCGGTGATCGACGAACTGGCCGAAGCGATGGAGCAGGCCAGCAAGGCCCTGCAGTTCGAGCGCGCGGCGAAGCTGCGCGACCAGGTGGCCGCGCTGCGCCAGTTGCAGGCGCAGCACCATGTGCAGGGCGCCAGTGCCGACATGGACGTGATTGCCTGCCGCATCGAGGCGGGCATGGCCTGCGTCAGCGTGCTGTTCTTCCGCAACGGCATCAGCCTGGGCACGCGCGAATTCTTCCCGCGACTGCCGCTGGATGCCGAGCCGGCCGACGTGCTGACGCAGTTCATCGCGCAGTACTACCTCGACCGCCCGGTGCCACGGGAACTGATCCTCGGCGAGGCGCTGGCGGATCGCGCGATCCTGGCCGAATTGCTGAGCCAGCACGCCGGTCGTGCGGTGGAACTGAAGTCCAGCGTGCGGGGCGACCGCGCGCAGTTCCTGCAGATGGCCGAGCGCAATGCGCAGGCTTCGCTGACCGCGCGCCTGGCCAGCCGGCAGACCCTGGGCACGCGCTTCGACGACCTGCAGAAGCTGCTCGGGCTGGCGGCGCCGCCACGCCGCATCGAATGTTTCGACATCAGCCACACGATGGGCGAACTCACCGTCGCCTCGTGCGTGGTGTTCGGCCCCGAAGGTCCGGAGAAATCACATTACCGCCGTTTCAACATCGCCGGCATCACGCCCGGCGACGACTACGCGGCGATGCATCAGGCATTGACCCGGCGCTTCCGCAAGGTGGCCGACGGCGAGGGGGCAAGCCCCGACGTGTTGCTGATCGACGGCGGAGGCGGGCAGGTGGCGCAGGCGCTGGACGTGCTGAAGGAGCTCGGCGTCACCGGCATCGAGGTGGTCGGCGTGGCCAAGGGGCCGGGCCGGCGCGCCGGCGAGGAAACCCTGGTGCTGGCACGGATCGAGGCGGGAAGTCCGGGACGCGAGCTGCACCCGGGCTCCTCGTCGCCCGCGCTGCACCTGGTCGCCGCGGTGCGCGACGAAGCTCACCGCTTCGCCATCAGCGGCCACCGCAAGCGCCGCGAGAAGGCCCGCGAGCGCAGCGTGCTCGAAGACGTGCCGGGCGTGGGCGCACGCCGCCGCTCGGCGCTGCTGAAGGCGTTCGGCGGCATGCAGGGGGTCGAGGGTGCGGGCGTCGAGGAGCTGATGCAGGTGAAGGGCATCGACCGCGGCCTGGCCGAGCGGATCTACGCCAGCCTGCATGGCTGAACGTCGGCGAACCTTTTCACTCGGCAGTAGCGCACCGGCGTGCGAAACTGGCGCAAATCACCGGAAAGAATCATGCGCATCAACCTGCCGACCTGGCTGACCCTGTTCCGTGTTGCCTTGCTGCCGGTGATGGTGGCGGTGTTCTACCTGCCGTTCCCCGGGCACAACATCACCGCGGCGATCGTGTTCGTGCTGGCCGCGATCACCGACTGGCTGGACGGCTACCTGGCCAGGCGCATGAAGCTCACCTCGGCCTTCGGCGCGTTCCTCGACCCGGTGGCCGACAAGCTGATGGTGGCGGTGACCCTGTTCCTGCTGGTGGAAGCACACCGCGGCGGCTGGCCGGGCATCGTGATGGCGGTGACGGCAGCGGTGATCGTGGGGCGCGAAATCAGCGTTTCGGCGCTGCGCGAATGGATGGCCGGCATCGGCATGCGCGCCACGGTGAAAGTCGCCTTCATCGGCAAGTTGAAAACGGTCATGCAGATGGTCGCGCTGGTGGTGCTGATCGTGCAGCACGAGAAGGCGGCCGAGGCGTTGCGGCTCTATCACATCGGCGAAGCGCTGCTGGTGATTGCCGGCGTGCTGACGATCTGGTCCGGACTGACCTATCTGCGCGCCGCGTGGCCGCTGCTCAGCAGCGACATGCAGGAGCCGTCGCCGGTCGACAAGGCCGGGTCCTGAGCAGGCGGTTCGCTTTGTTGCAAATCCGGGCTTGACGATCCGCCATCACGTATTAGAATGCGCGGCTCCAATGCGGGAATAGCTCAGTTGGTAGAGCACGACCTTGCCAAGGTCGGGGTCGCGAGTTCGAGTCTCGTTTCCCGCTCCAGTTCGAAGACGAGGCCCCGACGTGTTCGGGGCCTCGTCGTTTTCGGGCCGGATGAAATCCCTTGCCGAATTTGCCCTCAAGGCTATTCACAAGCGAGTTCATTCTGGTATGATTCACGGCTCCGATGCGGGAATAGCTCAGTTGGTAGAGCACGACCTTGCCAAGGTCGGGGTCGCGAGTTCGAGTCTCGTTTCCCGCTCCAGTTTCAGCGCAGAACCTCGGCTTTCCGGGGTTTTGTTTTTTCAGGACAACTGCGATCATTCCGGTCGCGTTTATCGAAGCAATGGCCTGGTGGCAGAGTGGTCATGCAGCGGACTGCAAATCCGCGTACGCCGGTTCGATTCCGACCTAGGCCTCCATTGTTTCGTTCGTAATCAAAGACTTGGCGCCAAACGCGGCGCCTTTTCTTTGCCTAAAATCCCGCGATTTCACGGTAAAACCCCCTTTTGACACACCTAAAACGCGGCCAAACTCACGTCAGCGTGACAAATGTCCGTGGACGTCAGTTTTGGTCGGCGTATGTGCACGCTTGGGCTGCAGCAATCGAATACTTGTGCAAAGTGTGAGGTCAATCACACTCTTATTTTTCCAACAGGCGTAGGCAACCTTTGCGAGTGTCAAAGTGTGGCAAGTCCACGGATTAACTATCCGTCTACGCGAGTTACAGGCTGTCTCTTTCCGGCCGGGGCTCCATGTGACTTGCGCACAGAGCACGGCAGTTCATGCCGCATATCGGAAAGGTTTTCGATCAGGTGGTCGACGAATGCGAGCCAACGATCATGACCCGTCGTGGGGATGGCCTAGGTGAGCGCGCAGTTGTTGCCGTGTGCGCTACCTGGTATCAAGCGATCATGGACACAGTCGACAGCAAGACTCGGACATTTCTGCCGGAGAAGTAGTGCTGGACCGCCGAGATTACTGTGCAAAACGCCAGCCACCTGGCCACTTTCGCGACAGCAAGTGACCGGCGACGGCAGCGAAACTGGCCACGGCCGGCGTCCAAGCTGCTCATCATTGCCATCTCGTTGCCTATCTGCGGTGCCCGCCGGCGGAGCTGACGCGTCTCGACCGAGGCACTGAGAAACGGAGTCGACTCGCAATCACCGGCCAGAAGCGGACATTGGCGAACCAGCGAAAAGTAGACGCCGAAGAAAGATGCGTCATACGCTGGGTGAGTGACTTCGGACGAACTCGGCGCGAAAAAGGAAGGGACATGCCATTTCATCCCATAAACGCCGCGAACGCTTGCGTTCGTCGTGCTCGCAGGTTTCTGGCGCTCGCGGGGACCAAATTACCCGATACCAAGATCAAGACAGACCTGCGTAGATCGGCGCTGGTCCTTGCAGTCACTGCGGTGGATTCTTATATGCACTGGCTGGTCTATCGCCGCATTTCTGAAGTGCGTCGCGAAGGGGACTTGCCCAAGATACTGGCTAAGCTCGAAATCCCGTTCTCCGACTTTGCGTCCCTAGCGGATGCCACTATCAGAGCACGTCGGGAACACCGCGACCTGCGTCCTTGGGTACAGGTCAAGAATGCCGTTCAGCGACGTTTGCTGAAAGAGACGTTCCAATCCTACGAACAAGTCGGACAAGCACTTTCACTTGCAGGCATCGAAAAGGGATGGTCCAAGACTGGCGACGCTCTAGGTATGAAGACGGACGACATCAAAACGCGGCTGAATCAACTTGTGCATCGGAGGAATCAGATCGTGCATGAGGGAGACATTAAACGCGCGTCACGTCCGCAGAGGCTGCAGTACAACGATGTCGGACAAGACGAAGTCTCGGCAGACGTTGACTGGATCGCGCAACTCGTCGCAGCGATTGAGCAGGTGGTAGCTGCTAACTCAACTTAGGCGTCGCTTGCTCCGGGGCCTCAGACCGCTTTGTTGGCCGCTTCGGTCAACACGTCAATGGCGATGTAGGGCGCGCCCTGTGCGACGACGCACCCACCTTATCCCATGCTTCTTGAACCGGAGAGATGCCACCCGCGTCGTCGGACCACTTAGCCAATTCGACCCAGTTGAATGTCGCAATCGCAGTAGTCGGAGGCCGCTATTGGTCGAAAGCGGACCTTAGCAGTATCCCCGCAGGGACCAAGGCGCTGCAAGTTGCTTACCAACGTCAAGAGGATTCTCCGGGTAACCGTCCAGTTGGGGCACAATGCCCAAGTCTAGCCGCAACTGGGGAAAGCGATGCAGGGGACGCACACGCCCGGCGCGACCGCGCCACATACTACGCCGCCAGTCACGGCCGCCACGGCAGCGCCGCCGCCAATGCCGCACCCTGCGAATTCGGCAGTCAACTACGTCATGCAAACCACGGAAGCACCACCGCAGCTCACCAGCGACTTCTGGGAAAAGGGGGTGACTGCAACGGGCGCGGTTCTAGCTATTCTCATACCGCTGTTCGTGAAGTGGCGCATGGATGCACAAAAACGACGATTTGATGTCAAGCGCAAGCTCTACTTGAAGGTCGCAGATGCCGTTCACGAAATGAGTGGCAGCGTATTCGGCTCGTTCGCAGGCATCGAGACCACGCTTACTGAACTTGGAGACAGATTCAGCAAAGCAATGGCTCACCTATCCAAAGCCGAGATGGTCGCAGACGATGATCTTTTGGGGTCGCTCACGAAGCTCAAGAATTTTCTTGGTGAAGGATTCGGCCGATTTACCGTCATACGCATGCAGATGGACGAATGTCAGGCGGACATCAATGCGATAGAGCCCACACTGTCAAAGGAGCTGGCGGACCTTCAATGGGCGGCTGAGGAATTACGTCGGATTAACGTGGAAGGCTTGCATGACAAGGCAGGGCAAGAGCGTTTCCAACGTGTCAAATGGCAGTTCGAGGCGGTGCAAGAGCGGCATAAGCAAACGACAAATGATCGGAATGCGGCCTTCGTAGCCCGGCAAGCGTTTGTTGTTCAACTAGCGCAGTTGGCGGCTGGATTTGCCGCGCAAATGATCCCCCTGCGCGTTGAAGCACTCTTTCTTATGCGCAAAGAATTGGACTTCAAGTTTGACGTGGACGAATACCGTCGTCTTCAGGAACAAATGGCGGAGAAAGCTGCCGACATGCTGAGCGACGTCGCCAAATCGGCGGAGGAAACGTTCAAAGTTAAACCGTAGGACCGACAGCTCTGGCCATCTGGATCCGCTTTAGATCGAAAGAGGCGCTGCATCCGTCAGGACGACATGTCCATCGAGACCGAATCGGCATGTGTCCTTTTCGACCCATGGTGAGAGTCTTAGACTTCTTCAATTACCGTCATGTCTCCACCGAAGTCTTCCGCGGCATCCGTGCTGACGTCGAAGCGCTTTAGAAATGCCGCTGCAAATCGGTCCTTGGCGTTTAGCTCGCCCCCCTCACGCGGAGGATGGTTATAGCGTTTCCCCAAGCTGCCGCAGAAAAGGTCTGCCAGCTGAATGGGGACGAGAGACTTAGAGTCGACCGCTTGCACTAACGACACATGGAGCTTGCCTTCGAAACTCGTAGTGGAGGCGTTCTTCAGGTCAGTCGTTAGATTGGCAACCGCGAGTTGGTCGCGAGAGGCCTCTTCCGCGTCTTTGTATACGCTAATGGAGCGAGGTAAAGGCGCGCGGCCGGTTTTATCTACGTGCTCGACCCCTCGGATGATGACGTGCTTCAGCATGTCATCTAGGGCGCGCTGGATATCACTGTGTCCACGGCGTCGAATCATGATGGCGCGGAAACTTATGGTCGACGCATATTTGTCGAGCAAGTCGAGAACAGCCAAATAGGTATCCAGATTTTGGTCGCGTATGCGAGTGAAGTGCAGCTCATCATTGAAGCCTCGCTCCTTGCGAAGGTCTTTCAGCGCCTCGGTGAACCGATACACGTCCATACCATCAAGAAACCAAACGGCCCCAACAATCAGATGATCTTCGTTCTTGCCCGTTTCATCGGAGTAAACGGTGATGGTCTTTAGACCAGGTTGGTCTTCGACTTGCCGCGCTCGTTCTTGTACGTCTTTGGCGATCCGCCGCCTCTTGATATCGTCGGTTGCTAGGAAAAGGCCGTACTCATTCTGGATCTTGGCACGCGCTCGTGCGATATCGGTCAATCTAGTGAGATGGTAGAGGTTTTCGAGCGCCACAGCATTTGGACCCGCGAGGAGCTCGCGATCGAACGTGCGCCAGTACGTAACCTGCAACGTGACGTCTGAGTTACGCGCCGCGGGGTAGCGATTCAATACCCAGGCTACGCGAGTTTGCACCGTGTTGTGTGCTCCCGCTGCGATGCTCTCGATAAATTTGGCCCTTTCCCGAACAAGCTTTTCTTCCTTTGTTTGCGCCTGCTTTGGCGCCAAAGCTTCATTATTCTCTGGGACTTCATCCTGCTCTGTCATAGCGCCTTCGCTTCCGTCCCACGCCGTCGAATCTTCCGCCCTCATTTTGGGCGCCGACTGTCTAGTGGACCTAAGCATAGCGGCATACCGAGCCGCGGCTGCGATACTCATCCGTCGCCGTGAGCATTCCGCTCCTAGGACACGTTCATCTCTGTCCGCTTCGGGTCGGTTTCCGCCGGTCCGAATCAAATCCGCGATCTAAGCCACTTAACTTGTAAAGTTTGGACGCGCGGAACTAGTCACGAGTGAGTTGCTAAATGTTGTCACGAGTGAGTGATTAGTTGACATCAGTGAGCAACTAATGTAACCGCTGGTGACACACAAAAAGTGTCAATAGGAGTGTTAAATTCACCTAAGTTATTGATTTATATAACATGCAGCGGACTGCAAATCCGCGTACGCCGGTTCGATTCCGACCTAGGCCTCCATTGCCCGATTGGCTGCCATGCAGCCCTGAAACCCGCCGCCGGCGGGTTTTTTGTTGGCCACGCCGCTGGCCCTGCGCGCTCGCGTTGCAGCCGGAGTCAGGCGCCGACGGCGGCGTCGACAGCAAGGGCGGACGCGCGTTGGCCGACCCATTGCCGGAAGTCGTCCGCGGCCAGCGGCCTGCAGATGAAGTAGCCCTGCATCAGGTCGCAGCCCAGTTCACGCAACACGGCTTCCTGTTCGGCCGTTTCCACGCCTTCGGCAATCGTGGTCATGCCGAGGCGACGGCCCACGTCGATGACGAAGCTGGCCAGCGGATCGGCGATGGTCGCCTGCAACGCGCCGATGAAGGTGCGGTCGATCTTCAACTCGTCCAAGGGCAGCTGCTGCAGATAGGCAAGCGAGGAATAGCCGGTGCCGAAATCGTCGAGCGCCAGGCGGAAGCCGATCGCGGAAAGCTGCTGCAGGGTGCGCAAGGCCGCGTCGAAGTCACCGAGCAGGGCACTCTCGGTCAGTTCCAGGGTAAGCGTGGAAGGCTCGATGCCCGCCGCGGCCACCTGCTCGGCGAGGTTCGACGCGAACTGCGGATGGGCAATCTGCCATGGGCTGATGTTGATCGAGATGCGCCCACCGAAATCGATGTCCTGCTCGCGCCACTGGCGAATGTGCCGGCAGGCGCATTCGATCACCCACGCACCGATGGCGTGGATCAGGCCGGTTTCCTCGGCGATCGGAATGAAGACGGCTGGCGAAACCTGGCCCAGTCGGGCGTGGTTCCAGCGCAGCAATGCCTCGGCGCCGACCAGCATGCCATGCATGTCCACCTGGGGCTGGAAGTACAGCGAGAAGTCCTGCTGTTCCAGTGCCGTGCGCAGGCCGCGTTCCAGCTCCAGTCGTGCATCGGCATCGCGTTGCATGTGCGGCAGGAACAGACGCGCCGCGTTGCGTCCGGTGGACTTGGCGCGATACAGGGCGATGTCCGCGCAGCGAACCACATCAGCTGCGCGCTGGCCGTGCTCGGGGAACAACGCCACGCCGATGCTGGCGCCCACGCCGAGCACGCGATTGTCGATTGCCAGCGGCGCGGCGAGGCGCTGCAGCATCCCTGCGGCGACATCCATCGCCCGGGTTGCGGCATCGTCGGCGCTGGTGCTGGCGGGCCCCAGCAGCACCACGAACTCGTCGCCACCAAGGCGGGCCACGGTGGAAGCGGCAGGCGCCACGGAGAGCAGGCTGTCGGCAATGCTCTCCAGCACGCGATCACCGACGTGATGCCCCAGCGAGTCGTTGATGGTCTTGAAGTTGTCCAGATCGATCATCAGCACGGCGCCGTGCTGGTGCGACTGCATGGCATCGGCGATCAGGTCGGCCAGGGTGTACAACGCGCGCAGCCGGTTGGGCAGCCCGGTCAACGCGTCGTGGTAGGCGGCGTGGCGCAGGTCGAGTTCGGTTTCGCGACGGATGTCCGCCTCGGCACGCAACTCACTGGCCGTGCGTTCGAGCTGCAGGGTATGCGCGTGCATCTGGCCGGCCAGGGAAACGCCCATCAGCAGCACGAAGGAAAGAAAGGCGAACGCGTCCAGCGAAGGGTAGGGCTTGCCCAGCGTGCTGACCACGATCGCGCCCCACAACAGCGCGACAAACTGGATCAGCAGGCACAGGCCCAGCAAGGCACCGCGCAGGCGCTGGCCTTCCCGGTACTGTCGCCATGCACGGTACAGCGCCCACAGGAAGATGACGTAGCTGATCCAGCGAAAGGCGTCGCCGCCGAACGAACGCGTGCCGTCCAGGGTGAACAGCGACTCTCCCCATGGCAGCACCAGTGGCGTGCCTTCGCGCAGCGTCGTGTCGAACGCCGTGTACGGCTGGATCAGGTTGAGCACGAACATGCCCAGCGCAGCGAAACAGACGGCGGCCAGGACAGGGCGCCTCGCCGGCCTGCCGGTGTAGCAGCCGACGAAGACCATCAGCGCCGGCATCGCGAGGATCGCCGCGCCAGTCACCATGCGCAGGCCCCGAATGGCCGGCGCCAGCGAGTCGGCCGCGTTCATCAGCGCGTTGCCCAGTGCCAGGGTGGCAAGGCAGGTCGCCAGCACGGCGAACGCCAGGTGGGTGAGGTCGTGTCGCTGGCGCGCACCGATCACCAGGAACTGCACGGCAGCGCCGTAAGCCAAAGCGGCCATGGCCAGTAGTGCGGCAGTGAAATAGCCAAAGCCGGGGTGATCCACCACCGCCATCCGATTCCCCCGATCCGCCTCGGTCGGCGGATTCATGGCGCGTAGCGTACGCCATGACGGACGGAAAAAGACCTGCGGGGCCGAATGCATGCATTTTTCCTGCAGGAATCGATGATTTTCGTGCGAGACCCGTTGGCGGAACCCTTAAATTCCCCTACATTCAGCGTGCCGTGAGGCAAGGCATTCATCCATCACATCCAAGACGAGGGGAAATCCATGGCAAAGGCACAGAAAGCAGCAGCCAAGAGCAAGCCGGCACCGAAGGCGAAAGCCGCACCGGTCGCTCCGAAGCCGATCAAGGAAGCGCTGAACAAGTCCAGCCTGGTGGCGCACATCGTGGAAGCCAGTGGCGTGGTCGCCAAGGACGTCCGTGCCGTGCTCGCAGCGCTGGAAGGCGCGGTTGCCGGTTCCGTGCACAAGAAGGGCGCCGGCTCGTTCCAGCTGCCGGGCCTGCTGAAGATCACCGCGGTGAGCGTGCCGGCCAAGCCGAAGCGCAAGGGCATCAACCCGTTCACCAAGGAAGAGCAGTGGTTCGCGGCCAAGCCGGCATCGGTCAAGGTCAAGATCCGTCCGCTCAAGAAGCTGAAGGATGCCGCGGCCTGATAGCCCCGGGTTACCCAGCGTCTGTCATGAAAGTGCGGCGGCTTTGCCCGCCGCACTTTTTTTTGTGCGCGTGGCAACCGCGGAAAGATCGGGCGTGGAGGGAGTGTGTGGTGCCCGGACCCGGGATCGAACCGGGATACCCGTGAGGGTGAGGGATTTTAAGTCCCTTGCGTCTACCAGTTTCGCCATCCGGGCGGGATGTCGCAGCGTGCTGCAGCGAGGCTGCAGGCGGCGCGCATCGTAACATGCGCCTGGCGCAGGCCTGTCACGCGCGGCGCGTCAGAGCCTGTGCAGAAAACCTCTTCCCGTGGTTTTCTTCTGCGTTGCCTCAACTCGGGCAACCATGCCCTCGCCGTGGCCGGCCTGGGAGGTTGGAAACTCTCCACCTCTCAGAACAGGCTCTTGAAGATGTGGATGCCGGCGCTGTACTCGCCGATGATCGTGCCCACGCTGACCAGGAAGAAGTTCAGCAGGGTGCGTGCCACGCGGTTCTTCCACCAGCCGCTCCAGTGCACGATGTCGTCGCGCAAGGTGTCGAAGTCGATCACCCGCGGTCGACGCACCCAGGCTTCGGCTGTCGCACTGATGCCGCCGGCCGGGATGCCGGGGCGGAAAGGCTTGATCGGTGCGGCGATGAAGGCGGCCACGATGCTGACCAGATGACCGCCGGCTGCCAGCGCGCCCAGCGCGGCGAAGCCGCCGGTGAACAGCACCCAGTCACGCAGTGCCTGGGCGCCCAGTGCCGCGTTCTGATGGAAGGCCCAGGCGATGGCGGCGAACACCAGCAGCACCAGGCCCACCGCAAGCCATTTCGGCCAGCGCGCCTTGGGGGGCAAGGTGGCCAGCTCGGCAACCCTGGTCGCGGGATCGTCCTGCTGTTCGCGCAACAGCGTGCACATGCCCTTCAGGTGCCCTGCGCCGATCACCACCAGCACGCGACGGTTCTCGGTGCCGGACGAGCGTGCCGCTTGCTGGCGCAGACGGGCGGCCATGAAGGCATCGCGCTCGCCGATCAGGCTGTCGTAGAGCGGTCTGGAGCCGCTGGCGAACTCGCTGAACGCACTTTCGAGCAGGTCTTCCTGCTTCAGTTTCTCGATGTCGCCCTGGGCGATCTCCTCGCGATCGAACACGCTGGCCAGCAGGCCGCCGAGCAGGCCGAAGCGCTGCCAGAAACCCACGCTGCGCCAGGCCCGCTTCAGCGTGGTGCCGACCTCGCGGTCGATCGTCCACAGCGGCAGGTTGCGTCGTTCGGCGCCATCCATCGCCGCCTTCATTTCGGCGCCGGGCTGGATGCCGGACTGGTCGGCGAGGCGCTTCTGGAACGTCGACAGCACCAGGCTGGCGGCGACCATGCCGGCCTTGCCCTGGCGGATCACCTTGAACAGGTCCATCTGCTTGAACGCTTCGGGATCGCGCATGCTTTGCGCGCGGCTGTCGCAGAGTTCCACCGCCACCGCATCGAAGTGCTCGTGATCGAGCAGGGCCTCGACCGCCTCCATGCTGCTGCGCGACACGTGGGCGGTGCCGAGCACCACGTACTCCACGCCATCGCGTCGCACCCGTTCGATCGGCTGGCCGTCGAGCGCGGCGGGCAACGTGGTGACTTCGGTTTCGGGGACACTCATGCGATCAGCGGGCCGGTCTGAAGGGAAAGTCCAAGCATGGGGACGAACGCCATGCGGAACAAGCAGGCAGTGTGTCCGCCCGGTTTCAGTCGCGGTAGCGCCTGAGCAGGTCGGCGTAGGCATCGATGCGGCGATCGCGCAGGAACGGCCAGATCCGCCGCACGTGTTCGCTGCGCGCCAGGTCCACCTCGGCCAGCAGCAGCTCGCGGCCTTCCGTGCCGGCCTGCGCCAGGTATTCGCCCTGCGGACCGGCGACAAAACTCGATCCCCAGAACCGGATGCCCGCGCCGGTTGCCGTCGGGTCCGCTTCGTAGCCGGTGCGGTTGCATGACAGCAGGGGCAGGCCGTTGGCCACCGCGTGACCGCGCTGCACGGTGATCCAGGCGTCGCGCTGGCGATCCTTCTCGGCCTGTTCGTCGTTCGGGTCCCAGCCGATCGCGGTGGGGTAGAGCAGCAGTTCGGCACCGGCCAGCGCCATCAGGCGCGCCGCTTCCGGATACCACTGGTCCCAGCACACCAGCACGCCGAGCCGGCCGACCGAGGTGTCGATCGGCTCGAAGCCGAGGTCGCCCGGAGTGAAGTAGAACTTCTCGTAAAAGGCGGGGTCGTCGGGGATGTGCATCTTGCGATACTTGCCGGCGATCGCCGCCGAGCGATCGAAGACGACGGCGGTGTTGTGGTACAGCCCGGTCGCCCGTTTCTCGAACAGCGAGGCGACCACCACCAGTTGCAGTTCTGCGGCCAGCTTGCCGATGCGCTCGGTGCCGGGGCCGGGAATCGTCTCGGCCTGGTCGAACACCTCGACCGACTCGTGCTGGCAGAAGTACGGCCCGTTGTGCAGTTCCTGCAGCAGCACCAGTTCGGCGCCGGCGGCCGCGGCTTCGCGCAGGCCGGCTTCGATCGCATCGAGATTGGCGTCGCGGCTGCCGCGGTCGGTTTCCTGCAGCAGGGCGACCTTCAGGGTCTTGCGGGTCATCGGGCTATCCTCGGCGTGGCGCCAGGCGAAACAGACCCTGCAGTTTAGCCGATGCGGCTCAGGCCAGGCCGGCCGGCAACTGCATGGTGATGCAGTGCAGGCTGCCGTTCTGCCAGATCAGCGGCCGGCAAGGCACCTGCACGATCTCGCGGCCCGGATGCGCCGCGCCGATGATGCGAGCGGCCTCGGCGTCGGCCGGGTCGTCGTAGGCCGGCACCAGCACGGCGCCGTTGACGATCAGGTAGTTCGCATAGGACGCGGCGAGGCGGCGTCCCTCATCGATGATCGGCCGCGGCCACGGCAGCGGGTGCAGTCGATATGGACGGCCATCGACGGTGCGCAGCGCGGCCAATTCGCCGGCCATGCGCTGCAGCTCCTCGTGGTGCGGATCGCCGGCGTCGTCGCAGGCCTGGAACACGATGCGGTCGTCCGGCGCGAAGCGGGCCAGGGTGTCGATGTGGGCGTCGGTGTCGTCCCCTTCGAGGTAGCCGTAGTCCAGCCACAGCACGCGATCGGCGTGCAGGCCGTCGCGGAGGATGGCGCTCATTTCCTCGCGCGACTGTTCCGGGTGGCGCTGCACCAGGCAGCGCCAGGTGGTGAGGATGCTGCCGCTGCCGTCGCTCTCGATGCCGCCGCCTTCCAGCGCCCAGTCGATGCGCTTGTGCGCGGCGTGGCCGAACACGCCCGCCTCGACCAGGCCGGCGACCAGGGCATCGTCCTGTTCGGCGCCGAACTTGCCGCCCCAGCCGGTGAAGCGGAAATCGGTGAGCTGGAAGCCCCGTGCACCGCCCTTCAGCGTGATCGGGCCGGAGTCGCGCAGCCAGGTGTCGTCGTAGGGCAGGGTGATGCAGCGCAACTTCGACAAGTCCACGCCGGCGCCGGCGAGCAGGCCTTCCACGTGGACGCGCAAGGCCTCATCGGCGACCACGATGATCAGCGACTGGAAGCGCGTCACCGCGGCAGCCAGCGCCACGTAGGTGGTTTCCACCGAGGCCAGTCGTTCGGCCCAGTCGGTGTCGGCGTGCGGCCAGGCGATCAGGACGGCGGATTGTGGTTCCCATTCCGCGGGCAGGCGCAGGCTGTGGTCGGTCATGCGGGCGATCTCTTTGCAGGCTGGTTGCGCCGGTCTGGCGCGCGACCGCGAAGTGTACGACGCGGCGGGCACGCGCACACAAAAAAGCGGCCCGCATCGCTGCGGGCCGCACCTTCATGAAACCGGATCAGTTGACCGCGGAGGGATTGGTGTTGTTGCCCGCCGGCGTGTTCAGCACCGAATGGATCACGTGGCTGTGTTCGAAGTACACGATGAAATTCGCGTATTCCCAGCGATTGATCTGCGGGTGCTTGGCGGTGTCGCCGCCGCGCGGGGACAGCTTGCGCTGCGGTGCGCCCCAGGTCTTCTCGACCTGGCTCATGCTGAGGCCGCGACGGGGCAGGTTCATGCCCTTTTCCTGCTGCACGCGATGAACCAGCAGGCTGTCGCCATGCCTGTGCTGCGCGGCAGCCGCCGTCTGCGGTGCGGCGAAGGCGGCGCCCGCCGCCAAGACGACGATCGGCAAAATACTGGTGAACTTGATCATTGGCTCCCCCTCTCCCTGCAAGGCTGTATGCGGCGTCGTTGTAGCAGAAGCGCCCATGCTACGCCATGCCGGACACGGGCGATTGCGATGGGTTCGGCATTCGGCCAGGCCCGGCGAGTGGTCGAGAATAGCCTGATCGCCGCTATCATGGGCGGCTGCGGGCGACGACCCGTCCGTTTCAGCCCGGGTTTTTCATGATTTCCTTCCGACATTTCGCCTTGCGCCGCGGCAGCCGCCTGCTGCTTTCCGACATCGACCTGGTGATCCAGAGCGGCTGGCGCCTGGGCGTGATCGGCCGCAACGGTTGCGGCAAGTCCAGCCTGTTCGCGGCCCTGCAGGGCAAACTGGAAGGCGACGCCGGCGAGCTGGAGATGTCGGGCAAGCTGCGACTGGCCTCGGTGGCACAGGAAACCCCGGCGCTGCCGGATGCGGCGATCGACTACGTGCTGGGCGGCGACGAGGAACTGGCCGCGGCGATCAACGCCGAGGCGGAGGCCGGCGAACGTGGCGACATGGACGCGATGGCCAAGGCGCACCATCGCATCGAGGAGCTGAACGGCTACGACGGCCGCGCCCGCGCCGGACGACTGCTGCACGGGCTGGGCTTTCCACCGGAAACCCACGAGCGCGCGGTGCAGCAATTCTCCGGTGGCTGGCGTGGGCGTCTGAACCTGGCGCGGGCGCTGATGTGCCCGTCCGACCTGTTGCTGCTGGACGAGCCGACCAACCATCTCGACCTCGACGCCGTGCTGTGGCTGGAGGAATGGCTGCGCCGCTACCAGGGCACCTTGCTGATCATCTCGCATGACCGCGAGTTCCTCGACGGCGTGATCACCCACACGCTGCACCTCAATGACGGCAAGGCCAAGCTGTACACCGGCAACTACAGCGCGTTCGAGCGCCTGCGCGCCGAGCAGTTGCGCCAGCAGCAGATCTCGCACGAACGCGAGCAGGCCGAGCGGGCGCACCTGCAGTCCTTCGTCGACCGCTTCAAGGCCAAGGCCAGCAAGGCCAAGCAGGCGCAGTCGCGGATGAAGCGGCTGGAGAAGCTGGCCGGCACCGAGGCGGTGCGCGCCGAGCGACCCTTCAGCTTCAGCTTCCCGGTGCCCGGCCGCCTGCCGGATTCGATGCTGCAACTGGAAGACGTCAGCGCGGGCTACGCAGCCGATCCGTCCAGCCGCGAAGGCAACGATGAAGTGGCCAATATCGTGCTGGCCGACGTGCGCTTCTCGATTGAAGCGGGTGAGCGGATCGGCCTGCTCGGTCCCAACGGGGCCGGCAAATCCACCCTGGTGAAAACCCTGGTGGGCGAGCTGGAACCGTTCGGCGGCGAGCGCAAGGTGCACAAGGACCTCAACATCGGCTACTTCGCCCAGCACACGGTGGAAAGCCTGCGCGAAGGCGCCAGCGCGCTCGATCACCTGATGGACAAGGCGCCGGGCGTGGCGACGCAGGTGATGCGTGACTTCCTCGGCAACTGGAATTTTGCCGGCGATCGCGCCTTCGAATCCGTCGACGGTTTCTCCGGTGGCGAACGGGCGCGGCTGGCGCTGGCGCTGATCGCCTGGGACAAGCCGAACCTGCTGCTGCTGGACGAACCGACCAACCATCTCGACCTGGACATGCGCGAGGCGCTGGCGGACGCGCTGGCCGATTTCGACGGCGCACTCGTGCTGGTTTCGCACGACCGCCACCTGCTGGGCCTGGTCTGCGACAGCTTCTGGCGCGTGGCCGACAGCGTGGTGGAACCGTTCGATGGCGACCTCGACGACTACGCCCGCTGGCTGAAGAATCGTGGCTCGGCCAGCAAGAAGGCGGCGAAGGCCGGCGCGGCCAAACCGGTGGTGGTCGAGGTGGTCGAGGTTTCGCCGGAGGAACGCCGTCGCCAGGCCGCTGCCCAGCGCGACGACGAAAAGGCCGCGCGCCAGCGGGTGAAGAAGATCGAGACGCGCACCTCCGCCATCGATACCGAGCTGGCCGCACTGGAGGCGCAGCTCGCCGATCCGGCCACCTACAACGGCCCGACCCGGGAGATGATGCGACTGGGCCAGCGCCAGGCCGAGTTGCGCAGCGAGAAGGAAGCGCTGGAAGGCGAGTGGCTGACGCTGATGGAACAACTGGAGGCGTAGCCGATGTCGACCGCCATCCCTTCGCTGCAATGGTGGCTGCCCGCGCTGGCGCACTTCGCACCGGGCCACCCGCTGCGCGAATGGCTGGCCCGGGCCGACCGTCTTGTCGCCGGCGGCGATGGTTATCTGGGCGGGCTGGCCGACCACTTCACGAACATCGGCGCGAACCTTCCCGCCGCGGCGATCACCCGGCAGTTCCTGGCCGGCGATGCGGGCGACGACCTGTGGCTGTCGGCCGATCCGGCCTGGGTGCAGCCGGACATGAACGGCGTGCGCCTGCTGGCCTGCGGTCGCCTGCAGCTGGATATCGACGCAGCCCGGACGCTGGCCGAAAGCCTGCGGCCGTTGTTCGACGAGGCCGGCATGCAACTGGAAGTTTCCTCGCCGGACCATTGGCATCTGCGCCTGCCCGCGGACACGGCACTGCCCGAGTTCGCCGCACCCGCCCAGGCGCTGGGCGAAGACCTCGCCCAGCATCTGCCGCAAGGACCGGCAGGGCGTCGCTGGCGCGTCCTGCTCAACGACATCCAGGTGCAGTTGCATCAGCATCCGCTGAATGCGCAACGGCAGGCGCGCGGGCTGTCGCCGGTGAACAGCCTGTGGCTGTGGGGCGGTGGCCGCCTGCCGGTCGGGATTGGCAGTGAACTTGCCGGTGTGGTCAGCGACGACGTGTTGCTGCGCGCGCTGGGCGCGCACGCCGGCATCGCGCAGCAGGCACGCAGCGTCGACGCCATCGCCACCGCCCGCGCGGGCTGGCTGGTCGACCTGCAGGACCTGCCGGCCCACGATATCGCCACACGCTGGTGGCCGGCCGTGCAGCCCTTGCTGGCCCGGCAGCCGGTGCTGTTGCAGTTCGCCAGCGGCGAACGCTGGCAGCGCAAGCCATGGCATCGCCTGCGCGTGTGGCGCCGGGGCGGACGGTGAGCGTCCTGCAGCTGCGTCGCCGCGAAAGTCGTGGCGTTCCCGCCGGTTGGCCGGAGTCGGTGCATCCGGTGCTGCAGCAGGTCTACGCCGCGCGCGGCGTGCTGCAGCCGGCCCAGGTCGAGCACCGGCTGGCGCGCATGCTGGCGCCACAGTTGCTGGGCGGGATGGATCAGGCGGTAGCCTTGCTGGCCGAGGCGATCCGCGACGACTGGTCGATCCTGGTCGCCGGCGACTACGACTGCGACGGCGCCACCGGCACCGCCGTGGCCGTGCGCGGTTTGCGCCTGCTCGGCGCGCAGCGGGTCGACTACGCTATTCCGAATCGCTTCACCCATGGCTACGGCTTGAGCGCCGCCTTCGTGGCCTCGCTGCAGCCGACGCCACAGTTGATCGTCACCGTCGACAACGGCGTCGCCAGCGTGGCCGGCGTGGCCGCGGCGAAGGCGCGCGGCATCCGCGTCATCGTCACCGACCACCACCTGCCCGGCGAGCAGTTGCCGGACTGCGACGCGATGGTCAACCCGAACCTGGCCGGCGACCCGTTCCCCAGCAAGATGCTGGCCGGCGTCGGCGTGATGTTCTACCTGCTGCTGAGCCTGCGCGCCGTGTTGCGGGAGCAGGGCGCCTTCACGAGTGCCGAGCCGGATCTGTCCAGCCTGCTCGACCTGGTCGCGTTGGGCACGGTGGCCGATCTGGTGCCGCTGGATTTCAACAACCGCGTGCTGGTCGAAGCCGGTCTGCAGCGGATGCGCAGCGGTCGCGCCTGCGCCGGCATCGGCGCCTTGGTCGAGGTCGGCAAGCGCAGTCTGGCGACGCTGTGCGCCAGCGATCTGGGCTTCGCCGTGGGGCCGCGCCTGAATGCCGCGGGGCGGCTGGAAGACATGCGGCTGGGCGTGGAATGCCTGCTCACCGATGACGTGGCGCGCGCGCGCCACTGCGCGGCGCAACTCGATGCGATCAATCGCGAACGCCGCGACCTGCAGGCGTCGATGGTGGCCGAGGCGGAGCAGATGGTGGCGGGTCTTTCCCACATCGACGCGATCGGCGTGGCCCTGTTCGAGCCGTCCTGGCACGCGGGCGTGGTGGGGCTGGTCGCCTCGAAGCTGAAGGAGCGGCTGCATCGTCCGGTGATCGCCTTCGCCCCGGCCAGCGAGGACGACGTCGAGCACTTGCGGGGTTCGGCGCGCTCGATCCCCGGCTTCCATGTCCGCGACGCGCTGGCCATCATCGATGCGCGCCAGCCCGGCCTGATCGAGCGCTTCGGTGGCCATGCGATGGCCGCCGGGCTCAGCCTGAAGGCGGCGGACTATCCGCGCTTCGCCGCTGCCTTCGATGCCGTCGCACGCGAACTGATCGAACCCGAACGCCTGCAGGCGGTGCTGCACACCGACGGCGAGCTGCCGCCCGGCGCCGCCACGCTGGAGCTGGCGCGGCAGTTGCGCCGGGCGGGACCGTGGGGCCAGGCATTCCCCGAGCCGCTGTTCGACAACCTGTTCGATTGCGCCGGCTGGAAGGTGATGGGCGAATGCCATCTGCGCCTGCAGTTGCGCGACCCGCGCGATGGCGCCGTGCACGACGCGGTGATGTTCAACGCCTACCACGGCCAGCCACCGCCGCCGCGTCTGCGCGCCGCCTACGAGCTGGTCATCAACGACTGGCAGGGACGCGAAAGCCCGCGCCTGCTGCTGCGGCATATCGAAGCGGTCTGAAATTTTCTTGCATGTTTTTCACGTGGTTCAGGTCATGCTGGACACGACGCCCTGCATGGAGAATGCCCGTGATCGCACAGATCGAAGGATTGCCCGCCGGCACGCTGGGCTTTCGCGCCCACGCCCAGGTCACCGCGGAAGACTACGAGAACATCATCGTGCCGGACGTCGAGGCGGCGTTTGCGCTGAACCGCAAGCTGCGCCTGCTGTACGTCACCGCCGACGACTTCACCGGCTTCGATCCTGGCGCGATGTGGAACGACGCGAAGCTGGGCGCACGTCATTTCAGCGGCTGGGATCGCGTGGCGCTGGTCACCGACGTGGCGTGGCTGCGCGGTACCGCCACGGCTTTCAGCTTCGCGATCCCGGCCCAGTTCCGCCTGTTCCACGGTGCCGAGATCGAGGAAGCCACGCGCTGGATCACGGCGGACTGAGCAGCTCGACGGTGCCGTGGCGGCCGTCGATGCGCACGCGCTGGCCATTGCCCAGCAGGCGCATCACGTGGCGCACGCTCATCACCGCCGGCAGGCCCAGCTCACGGGCGGTCACCGCGCCGTGCGACAGCGGGCCGCCGCTTTCGGTGATCACCCCGCTGGCCTGGTAGAACAGCGGCGTCCACGCCGGGTTGGTGGTGCGCGCCACCAGGATCGCATCCTTGGGGAAGTGCGGGAAATCCTCCGGGCTGCGCACCACGAATACCCGGCCCTCGACGATGCCGGGGCTGCCGCCCAGGCCCTTGAGCACGTGGCTGCCGTCGACCTCGACCGGTTCCGCCTCGCCGAAGATCCAGTCCGGCGTGCGTGCGCAGGCCGCCAGGTAACCGGTCTTGTGGCGGGCGGCGGCTTCCGTGATCGGGGCCAGCTCGCCGCTGTGCAGCGCGCCATCGAGCACGGCCAGCGGCACGAAATAGACGTCCATCGGATCGGCCAGCACGCCGCGTTCGACCAGCTGTGTGCCGATCGCCTTCAGGCCGCGGCGGAACGGCAGGTGCAGGCGGGTGGTCTGGTAGTGCTCCAGATCGTCCAGCGCGGTATACGTGCGGGCCAGCCGGATCACCTCGTGCACCAGGTAGCGCAGTTCCTCCGGCGCGTGGCTGAGCACGCTGTGCTCCATGGCCGCCTGGGCGGCTTTCTGCGCCAGCTCGGCGGCGGCGCGGTCCTCGTCGGGACGATCGACCAGCATCTTCAGCTGGTCCAGCACGATCTGCGGCGCCTCGACCCAGGTCGGGTGGTAGGCGTCGAAGTCCAGTTCGCGATGGCCGTGACGGGCCAGGAAGCGCTGGAACTCGGCGTGGAAGGCAGGGTGCTGCGGCAGGTCTTCCAGCAGTTCGACGCTGGGGCCGCTGCGCAGCCGCGCATGCAAGGCGGCATCCATGCGAAGCAGCCGCGACAACGACCACAGTTCGGCGTTGACCTGGCCGGTCTTGGTGTCGGTGACCGCCAGCAACTGGTCGAACACCTGCTGCGCCTGGTCGGCCGGCAGCGCCAGTCGCAGCATCTGCTGCAGGGCCACGTACAGCGTGCGCTGGGTCAGCGAGATCGCGATGTTGGGCAGGAAGTAGCTGGCGCCCAGCGCGTTGATGCGCAGCACGTAATCCCACAGCTCGTTCAGCGGACGACCGTCCAGCGACTCGCGCATCAGGGCGCCGATGCCGAGCAGGTAAGTGTCGAGGTCGCGCATCCAGCGCACCGGCAGCTCCTGCACCCAGGCGAACTGCGCCGCGATCTGCGGCAGTGCGGCGCGGATGCTTTCCACGTCCTTCAGCATCTTCGCCGGTGTGCGGCCGCTGTAGAGTTCGACCGCGTTCTGGTTGCCGTAGATGTAGTAGTCGCGCATCGCGAACCACTTGTCGCCGAACGGCGGCAGGCCCATCAGCTTGAAGCTGTGGTTGAGCGAGGCATGGAAGCCGGCTTTACACAGGTCCCAGGTCAGCGGGGTGACCGGGTTGGGAAAGCGCTCGGCCGATTCGTCGCGGGTCCAGCGCGGCGGGATGCGCGTCACCGCGCGCGACTGCAGCAGGTACAGCGTGCCGTCCTGCCACGCCCATTCGATGTCCTGCGGGAAGCCGAAGTGCTGCTCGGCGACCAGCGCCAGCTGCGCCACGGCGCGGCGTTGTGCTTCGGCGAGGGCAGGGGCGTGCGCCTGTTCGGCCGACAACGTCGTGTGGCGGGTACCGCCGGCGGCATCGGTGACCAGCGCCCGCGGCTTCTCGGCGATCACCGCCTCGACCTCGCTCATGTCGCTGCGCTTGAGCCTGTATTCGTCGACCGGTTCCTCGCCGCCGACCACGGTTTCGCCGAGGCCGAACGCGGCGTTGATCAGCACCTGGTCCAGCGCGCCGCGCACCGGGTCGATCGAGAACGCCACGCCGGCGGCCTCGTGTTCACCCACCTGCACCATCTTCTGCACCACCACGGCCATCGCCGCGTCCAGGTGGTTCAGTCTCATCCGCTCGCGATACGGCAGCACGTGCGCATTCCACAGCGAGGCGTAGCAGCGGCGGATCGCGTCGAGCACGGCATCGACGCCGCGGATGCCCAGCAAGGTGTCGTGCTGGCCGGCGAACGCGGCGCCGGGCAGGTCTTCCAGCGTGCCGGAGGAACGCACTGCCACCGGCGCATCGGCCAGATCCAGTGCTTCCAGTTTCGCGGCCAGCTCGCCGCGCAGCGACGATGGCAGCGACTGCGCCAGCAGCAGGGCCTGGATGCGCTCGCTGCGCGCGGCGTGGTCGAGCGCGGCATCGTCCAGCACGTGGCGGATCGCCTCGTGCAACGGCGCCACGAACTCGCGATAGACCTCGCTGCCGATCACGATGCCGGGCGGCACCGGCAGGTGTTGCGCGGCGCGCGCCAGGTTGGCGCCCTTGCCGCCGCTGACGGCATGCTCGGCAGCCGGCGGATCGGTGAACGCGAAGAGCTGGGTCATGCGTGGGTTTCCTTGCGATAACGCTGGATGAAGGCGAGCACCGCGGCGGCGAGCGCGATCCCGCACAGCACGTCGATGCCGTAGTGATAGCGCAGGTACAGCGTGGCTACCACCAGCGCCAGGATGATCGGCGCCAGCAGCAGCGCGATGCGCCGATAGCCACCCAGCGCGAAGAAGCCCAGCACGTACACGCCGATGCCGCTATGCAGGCTGGGAAATACGTCCATGCCGGTGATGCCGGCCTTGACCACGCCGGCCAGCAGGGCGGTCATCGCGTCGCCGCGCACCGGATAGGGAAACACTTCGGGAAACGCCATGTACGGTCCGCCGGCCGGCACCAGCAGGTAGCCGGCAAAGCCGACCAGATACATCAGGGTCAGGCCGAGGAAGAACGCCTTCGCCTCGGGGCTGCGGCGCCGCACGCTGAACATGATCGCCGGCAGCAACACCACGAAATAGAACAGGAAGTAGCCGCTGCTGAGCAGCTCCGACAGCCACGGCCGCTCCCAGCCCAGCAGGTGTTCCGGCAGGCTGCGGCCACCCCACAGATCACGATCCAGGGCGAGCAGCGTCGCGTCGGCGGTGTGCTGGATGAACACCTCGCGGATCGCCTTGAACAGCGGAAAGATCAGCCAGCAGGCGACGAACTGCAGCGTGCCTTTCCAGTTCGCCCAGCCACTGCCGGGCGCGGCCAGCGTGGCGGCCAGCAACAGCAGCCAGGCGATGCCGCCAAGCACGCTGGCGGCGTGCAGGTCGCCGTCATCCAGCCGCCAGGCGCCGACGCTGCCGAGCACCAGGATCAGCAACAGCTCGGCGGCGAAGGCACGGCCGATCCAGCGCGCGTTGCGTGGCATGTTCACGGCTTTCCCCGATGCATCACCCGCGGCCAGCGCCACCAGCCGAGTGCAGCCAACGGCCACAGCACCAGCAGCGGCCATGGCCAGAACCCGGTCATCAACAGCAGACAGGGCAGCCAGACGATCGCCACCAGCAGCCCGCCCACGATGCGGAAGAAGCTCACCGTATTGCGCGCGTCCGCCTTGCCACCGGCGAACCGGCCGGCCAGCAGCACCGGCGCCCCCAGCAGCATGAAGGCCGCCACCGCCAGCCAGTCCCACGGCCAGGACCGAGTGCGTGGTTGTGGCGGCGGCAGCTGCGGGTGCTGCTGGGCATCGATGAACGCCAGCGCATAGGACTCGCCTGTCGCGGCCTGCACCGTCGCCCGCGCTTCCGCCGCCGCAAAGGTCTCCGCATCCGGACAGTTCACCGAAACCGCGTCGAGCGCAGTGGCGATCGCCTGATGGATGCGCCGCTCCCAATCGCGATCGGACTCGCCGGTGTCGCGTGCAGGCAAGGCCACCGGCATGCCGACCAGCGCCTCGGCGCGCGAACGGAAACGGTCCGGAGCCTGGTAATGCAGTCCCAGCGGAACCACCTCCAGCGACACGCCCTCGTCCAGCAGGGTACGTGCGATGCGCGCCGCGCCGCGCTGGTAGGGCAATGGTTGCCAGCCCCAATCGCTGCTGCCTTCGGGAAAGACCACCAGGTCGCCGCCCGCACGCAACTGGGCGCAGCCGGCGTCGACGGGATGGGCGAACGCGGCACGCCGGGTGCCGTAACGCTCGCGATCCTTGTCGCGTACCACCGCGATGCCGTCGAACATCCAGCGCAGCAGCGGGTGCCGGAGCAGCTGGATGGAGACCAGTCCCTGCGCACCGGGAAACACCCGCAGCACGGTGTAGCCGTCGATCGCTCCGTTGCGGTGGCTGCTGACGATCAGGCGACCGCCGCGTCGCGGCACGGGATGCCGATGGGCACCGACGATGCGGATGCGGCCGAAATAGAAGCCGCGCAGGAACCAGGCCAGCAGCGGAATCCACCAGCGCAGTGGCCGCCCTCCCGCGGGCATCGGTGCCGGGTCGGTGCGGGAGCGGGCAGACATCCGTGTTGCGTCAGGGCTCATTGGCGGCAATGTAGCGGCAAGCGGCGGCTGACGACACTGTTGTGCCAGCACTTGCCAAGCGCCGGATGATCTGTTCAAGTTGAGCCATGCCTTCCTTCGCCATCAGCAGCCTGAACTCCACCGCGCTTTCCGCGTGCGGCTTCGTGCTGGCCGGCAACACCAATAATCGCGCGAACAATAACGCCAACCATTGGCGGGCCCGCGCGTAGCTGCAAGTTTCATCGAATACGCGAAAGAGGCCCGCCCAGTGCGGGCCTCTTTCGTTTTGTGCGCTTGATTTTCGTGCGGGTCCTTCCGCGCAGGACAAACCCGGCAGTCCATGGCCGTGCGGTCACTTTTGCGCGGGTCCTTCCGCGCAAGAGCAAACCCGGCAGTCCATGGCCGTGCATTCACTTCTACGCGAGTCCATCCGCGCAAGAGCAAACCCGGCCATCCATGGCCGACTTTCTAGAAGAGCGGTATCCACAGACAGCAACGAGGAAACTTCCACCATGTGCTCGATTTTCGGAATGTTCGACCTGCAGCCGGGCGACGACCTCGCTTCGTTGCGCCGGCAGGCGCTGGAACTGTCGCAGCGGCAGCGCCATCGCGGGCCGGACTGGAGCGGGGTGTTCGTCGACGCCGGGGTGATCCTGGTGCACGAGCGGTTGGCCATCGTCGACCCGGCCTCGGGCGCGCAGCCGTTGCGCTCGCGCGACGGCGCGCTGGCTCTGGCGGTGAACGGCGAGATCTACAACCACCGCGAACTGCGTGCGGCCAGCGGTTACGACTTCACTACCGGCTCGGACTGCGAGGTGATCAACGCGCTGTACCGCGAGCAGGGCGGCGACTTCGTGGGCAGGCTCAACGGCATCTTCGCGTTCGCCCTGTGGGACGGCGCGGCGCAGCGTTACCTGATCGCGCGCGACCCGATCGGCGTCTGTCCGCTGTACTGGGGCCACGATGCGCAGGGCCGCCTGTGCGTGGCCTCGGAGATGAAGGCACTGGTCGGCGTGTGCGCCGACGTGGCGCCGTTCCCGCCGGGTCATGTCTACGACAGTGCCAGCGGCGAACTGCGCAGCTACTACGCCAGGCCATGGCGCGACTACGCCGCCACGCGCGGCCATGACGTGGCGGCACCGGTCTTGCGCAAGGCGTTCGAGCAGGCCGTGCATCGCCAGCTGATGACCGACGTGCCGTACGGCGTGCTGCTTTCCGGCGGGCTGGATTCCTCGCTGGTCGCCGCCTGCGCCGCCCGGTTCGCCCGCGAACGCGTCGAGGACGACGACCGCAGCGAAGCCTGGTGGCCGCGCCTGCATTCGTTCGCGATCGGGCTGGACGGATCGCCCGACTTGGCCGCGGCGCAGGTCGCCGCCGACGCGTTGGGCACCGTCCATCACGGCTTCGTCTACACGTTCTGGGAGGGCCTGGATGCCCTGCCGGAAGTGATCCGCCACATCGAAACCTACGACGTCACCACCATCCGCGCCGCCACGCCGATGTACCTGCTGGCGCGGCGGATCAAGGCGATGGGGGTGAAGATGGTGTTGTCGGGTGAAGGCTCGGACGAGATCTTCGGCGGTTACCTGTACTTCCACAAGGCGCCCTCGGCCGAAGCCTTCCACGAGGAAACCGTGCGCAAGCTCGATGCGTTGCACAGCTATGACTGCCTGCGCGCGAACAAGGCGATGATGGCCTGGGGCGTGGAGGCACGCGTGCCGTTCCTCGATCTGGAGTTCATCGACGTGGCGATGGGGCTCGATGCCGCGCACAAGATGGCCGGGCAGGGGCGGATCGAAAAGGCGGTGCTGCGCGAAGCATTCGATGGCGCGCTGCCGGATTCGATCCTCTGGCGGCAGAAGGAACAGTTCAGCGACGGCGTGGGTTACGGCTGGATCGACGGGCTGAAGGCGCACGCCGAGCAGGCGGTCAGCGACCGCGAATTCGCCGCCGCCGCGGCGCGCTATCCGTTCAACACGCCGGCGACCAAGGAGGCGTACTTCTACCGACGCATCTTCGAGCAGCATTTTCCCGGCGAAGCTTGCGCGGCGACCGTGCCCGGCGGCAAGTCGATCGCCTGTTCGTCACCCGCGGCGCTGGCCTGGGACCCGGCCTTCGCCAGCGCAGCCGATCCGTCGGGCCGGGCGGTCAGGGGAGTGCATCAGCAGGCGCTGGCGAGCTGAGTGGTCAGAATCCGTGAAGAGGTTGGAAAACCACAACCTCTCAACGCCGGTCGGGATGGATCAGCAGGCAGGTATGCCGGTTGTTGAAGTCGAAAAGGAAGTCCATGTAGCGCAGGGCGCCGCCGCCGAGGAGGTAATGCCATGGCAGGCTGGCCTGCTTGAATACATTGAAGGTGACGGTGAATGGCTGCCCGGAGATGTCGATATCGGCGGTGGCCCGGCTGATGCGCGCGGCGTGTTGGTGCGCGCCCATGTCGCGGACCCTGAGCCGCCGCCCCGGGCTGCTGTGCAGCTCATCGAGGGCATGCTGGTCGGCGGCGAGGTAATGGCTGGTGCCGCTGTCGATCAGTGCCGTGCGCAATTGACCATCGATCGACAGGGCGGTGACCACGCGCAACTGGTTGCCCCAGACATCGCTGGATACCAGCATCGGCTCTCTGCAGGCGCCGTCGCCATCGCTGCTGTCGCCAACCACCAGCGAGCTCTCGGTGAGGCGAAACGCGCCCAGTCGCCGCAGGATGTCCATGCCGAGCAGCCGATGATCCGCCGGCACTACGGTCACCGGAACGTTCAGCAGGGTGAGCTCGCCGATGCGGAGCCTGGCCAGGGTGCCGTAGCGGACGGGGATGTCGTGCGACAGAAACCCGCCGACCTTGCCGGTGCGATCAACCATGGCGACGCCGAGCTTGCGCGCACTGTCTTCGTCCAGTGTCAGCGCCGAACTGCCCGTGTCGACCAGCAGCCATGTCTTCTTGCCGCCGCTTTCCACTTCCACGGCCGGCAGGTTGGCTTGCGCCAGGCTGCGATGAAGCGGAATGCTGAAGCTGTGCGACGGCATGACCAGCTCAAGTTGTGGCGTGCCGGCCTGGCTGGCCAGGTAGCTCCGCATCTGCTCGAGCCTGGCCGGAGCCACCTTGTCCTGGAACCGGCGGATGATGTCCAGCTCGGCCGCATCGGCCTTGGCCGAGCCCTGGGACAGCCGCAGGTTGCCGTTGGCAAATTTCGCGCAGAAGAAGGCGACCTCGGGTTTGCTGTCGATCAGGCTGCGTTCGCAGACACGTGCATCCTCGCTGGACTTTTCCAGATTAAAGTGGATGCGTTCCAGGGTCATGGCGGCAAGGACGCGACTGACGGGATCGTTCGAAGCCTGGTACATGCGGGCCAGGGCCGGCACGTCGGCCTGGTTCAGCGCCTTTTCCACGATGGCCAGCGTGGCAGCATCCGAACCCGATGGGGAAGAGGGCGTTCCCGGGCCCGATGCGTGCGTGGCCGGCAGGCAGCCGAGGCCGGCCAGGCCGCAGGCGACCGCGGATAGAAAAGTCCATTTCTTCATTGCCCATCTTCCTTCATGTCGGGGAGCCTTCAAGTGTAGCCAGCAACCGCGTGCAACGGCGCACGCTCTGCTAATATCGGGGGCTGTTTTCCTGCGATTTCCGACCATGATCGAGACCAATCCCATCCAGGCCCAGATTGCCGACCTTCGCGACCGTGTCGAGTCGCTTCGGGGGTATCTTTGACTACGCCACCAAGAGCGAACGCCTGGAAGAAGTAACCCGCGAACTGGAAAGTCCCACCGTCTGGGACGACCCGGCGCGTGCGCAGGAACTGGGCCGCGAGCGCGCCCGGCTGGATACCATCGTCAACGGCATCGACCGCATGACGGCCAGCCTCACCGATGCCGGCGAGCTGCTGGAGATGGCCATCGCCGACAGCGACGACGACACCGCGCAGTCGGTGATCGACGACCTGGCCAAGGTCGACGCCGAGGTCAACAAGCTGGAATTCCAGCGCATGTTCTCGGGCAAGATGGACTCGACCAATGCCTTCGTCGACATCCAGGCAGGCGCCGGCGGCACCGAGGCGCAGGACTGGGCCGAGATGCTGCTGCGCATGTACCTGCGCTGGTGCGAGAACCGCGGCTGGAAGACCGAGCTGATGGAAGTCAGCGGCGGCGACGTGGCCGGGATCAAGTCCGCCACGTTCCGGGTGGAAGGTGACTACGCCTACGGCTGGCTGAAGACCGAGATCGGCGTGCACCGGCTGGTGCGCAAGAGCCCGTTCGACTCCGACAATCGTCGGCACACCAGTTTCACCTCGGTATTCGTGTCGCCGGAAGTGGACGACGACATCGAGATCGACATCAACCCGGCCGACCTCAAGACCGACGTGTACCGTTCATCGGGCGCCGGTGGCCAGCACGTCAACAAGACCGAGTCGGCGGTGCGCATCACCCACATTCCGACCAATACCGTGGTGGCCTGCCAGACCGGCCGCAGCCAGCACCAGAACCGCGACACCGCGATGAAGATGCTGGCCGCAAAGCTCTATGAGCTGGAGATCCAGAAGCGCAATGCCGAGAAGGACGCGCTGGAGGCGACCAAGTCCGACATCGGCTGGGGCAGCCAGATCCGCAACTATGTGCTGGACCAGAGCCGCATCAAGGACCTGCGCACCGGCATCGAGCGCACCGATACGCAGAAGGTGCTGGACGGCGACCTCGACGAGTTCATCGAGGCCAGCCTGAAGTCCGGTCTCGAAGCCGGCTCCAAGCGCATCGATGCGTGAGACCTGACGCCTTCCGCTTACTGACGAGATAGCCGCATGAACAGCAAGAGGATCTGCAGCATCGTGATCGCCTGTGCCGCACTGGCTGCGTTCGGCGCGGCCGCGCAATCGCAGCAAGGCGGCGCCGGCCAGGGCATCAAACAGGACGCCAAAACCGTCGGCCACGGCGTCGCCGATGGCGCCCGCGATGTCGGTCATGCGACCAAACACGTCGCCAAGAAGATCGGGCATGGTGCGAAGGACGCCGGTGTCGGCATCGGCCATGGTGCGAAGAAGGCGGGAATCGCCATCGGCCACGGCGCGCGCGAAGGCTGGGATGCAACCAGGCATGCGGCCAAGGAAGTATTCGGCAAAAACGATTGACGAGCCAGGCTCCCGAGGGAAACCTCGACGCGCCATCTTGCACCCAACCCCAGACCATCTGGTGTGCGCCCCTCGTTGCGGACACCTGGAGCAACAGAGTTCCCCATGAGCGAAACGACCGACACCCCGATCATCGACGAGAACCGGCTGATTGCCGAGCGCCGCGAGAAGTTGCACGCGCTGCGCGAGCAGGGCATCGCGTTTCCGAACGACTTCAAGGTCGACAGCTTCGCCGGCGACCTGCAGGCCGAGTTCGCCGACAGGGACGTGCACACTGCCGAAGCGGTCGAGGCCGCCGCACGCCGGGTGAAGATGGCCGGGCGCATCGTGCTCAAGCGCGTGCAGGGCAAGGTCAGTTTCGTGCAGTTGCAGGATTTCAGCGGGCGCATCCAGCTGTTCATCCACCAGGGCACCCTGGGCGATACCTACGAGGCGTTCAAGAGCTGGGACATGGGCGACATCGTGGGCGCCGAAGGCGTGCTGATGCGCACCAGGACCGGCGAGCTTTCGGTGCGCGTGGACCAACTGCGCCTGCTGACCAAGAGCCTGCGCCCGCTGCCGGACAAGCACCACGGCATGGCCGACGTGGAACAGCGCTACCGCCAGCGCTACGTCGACCTGATCGTCACCGAGGAGGCCCGGCGCACCTTCATGCTGCGCTCGCGAATCATCGGCTACATGCGCCAGTGGCTGGAGGCGCCCACGCGCCGCTTCATGGAAGTGGAGACGCCGATGATGCACATGATCCCCGGCGGCGCCACGGCCAAGCCGTTCACCACGCACCACAACGCGCTGGATCTGGAGCTGTACCTGCGCGTGGCGCCCGAGCTGTACCTGAAGCGTCTGGTCGTCGGCGGCTTCGACCGCGTCTACGAGATCAACCGCAACTTCCGCAACGAGGGCGTGTCGACCCGGCACAACCCCGAATTCACCATGCTGGAGCTATACCAGGCCTACGCCACCTATCACGAGATCATGGATCTCACCGAGAGCGTGATCCGCGACACCGCCCAGGCCGTGCTGGGCACCACGCAGCTGACCTGGGACGGCGCTGAAATCGATGTCGGCCCGGCGTTCCGCCGCTGGCGCATGGAAGACGCGGTGCTGGAACACAACCCGGAGATCAGGCGCGAAGAGCTGCGCGATCGCGAGGCGATCGCGGCGCATGCGAAGCGCCTGGGCGCACAGGTCAAGCCCGGCTACGGCTGGGGCAAGCTGCTGCTGGAGATCTTCGAGCACACCGTCGAACACACCCTGATCCAGCCCACCTTCATCACCGACCACCCGGTCGAGGTGTCGCCGCTGGCGCGCGAAAGCGATACCGACAAGGGCATCACCGACCGCTTCGAGCTGTTCATCAACGGCAAGGAAATCGCGAATGGCTTTTCCGAGTTGAACGACCCGGAAGACCAGGCCGCGCGCTTCCAGGCCCAGGTCGACGCCAAGGACGCCGGCGACGATGAGGCGATGCACTTCGACGCCGACTACATCCGCGCGCTCGAAGTGGGCCTGCCGCCCACCGGCGGCCTCGGCATCGGCATCGACCGGCTGGTGATGCTGCTGACCGGTTCGTCCTCGATCCGCGACGTGCTGCTGTTCCCCTACATGCGTCCCGAGGCCTGAGTGGACACGCCCGCGCTGCAGGATCAGGCCGCACCCGACGGCATCTGCTACGGCTGCGGCAGCGCCCATCCGCACGGCCTGCACATCAAGAGCCACTGGGACGAGGATGGCGTGCACGTGGTTGCGACGCACCTGCCCGATGCCGACTTCCACGGCTGGCCCGGGCTGGTCTACGGCGGCCTGATCGCCATGCTGGTGGACTGCCATTCCAACTGGACGGCGATGGCGTACCACTACCGCGCCGAGCATCGCGCGCCGGACAGCAAGCCGCGCATTGACTGCGTCACCGGCAATCTCGGCGTGAAGTTCCTGAAGCCCACGCCGATGGGTGTGCCGCTGACGCTGAAGGCGCGCGTCGACGGCGAGGTGGGGCGCAAGACCCGCGTGCTGTGCGAGGTCTACGCCGGCGACGTGCTGACCACGCTGGGCGATTCGGTCTTCGTGCGCGTCGACACCGCCCAGCTGGCCGAGGCCGCCCGCAGCGCCTGAGCAGTACGGTGCGTTAAACTTCGCGTTTGCCGCCAACTCTGGAGCCTGCACCATGTGGTTTGCCATTATCGGAACGGACGTTGCCGACTCGCTGGAGAAGCGCAAAGGCGTGCGCCCGGCGCACATCGCGCGACTGCAGGCACTGCTGGATGACGGTCGGCTGTTCGTGGCCGGTGCGTTCCCGGCGATCGAGTCCGAAGATCCGGGCCCGGCCGGCTTCACCGGCAGCATGATCCTGGCCCAGTTCCCCTCGATGGCCGAGGCCCGCGCCTGGGCCGATGCCGATCCGTACGTGGCGGCCGGCGTCTACGCCGACGTGCAGATCAAGCCGTTCCGCAAGGCGTTGCCGGCGTGAGCGAAGCGATGCTCGAGCAGATCCGCCAGCGCCTGACCGTGGCGCTGGCGCCGACCGAGCTGGAAGTCGTCGACGAAGGCCACCTTCATGCCGGCCACGCGGGCGAGGGCAAGGGTCACTTCCATGTGCGCATCGTCAGTCCCGCCTTCGCCGGACTGCTGCCGATTCGGCGGCATCGCATGGTTTATGCGGCGCTGGACGGCCTGATGGACAACGGCATCCATGCCCTGTCGATTGATGCAAAGAACAAATAATTCAGGAACAGTCAGTTACAGTGAATTGTTCAACTGATGCTTCATGCAGGAACGCATTGCAGCGTCGCCCTGCGTTTGGCACAGTGTCCTGTCGCCCGGCTGCACGGGCCTTACCGCTGACCCGTTGAAGACCGCATGCGCCTGAGCACCATCAAACTCGCCGGTTTCAAGTCCTTCGTGGACCCGACCACCCTGCACCTGCCCAGCAACATGATCGGCGTGGTCGGCCCCAACGGCTGCGGCAAATCGAACATCATCGACGCGATCCGCTGGGTGATGGGCGAGAGCGCGGCCAGCCGCCTGCGCGGTGACTCGCTGACCGACGTGATCTTCTCCGGCTCCAACACGCGCAAGCCGGTGGGGCAGGCCACGGTCGAACTGATCTTCGACAACGCCGACGGCTCGGTGCAGGGCGAGTACGGCCAGTACGCAGAGATCTCGGTGAAGCGCCAGGTCACCCGCGACGGCCAGTCCTCGTACTACCTCAACGGCGCCCGTTGCCGCCGCCGCGACATCACCGACCTGTTCCTTGGCACCGGCCTCGGCCCGCGCAGCTACTCGATCATCGAGCAGGGCATGATCAGCCAGATCATCGAGGCGCATCCGGAAGAACTGCGCACGCATCTGGAAGAGGCCGCCGGCATCTCCAAATACAAGGAGCGCCGCAAGGAAACCGAAAGCCGGATCAAGGCCACCCGCGAGAACCTCGACCGCGTGCGCGACGTGCGCGACGAGGTGGACAAGCAGCTCGAGCACCTCAACCGCCAGGCCCGTGCCGCCGAGCGCTGGAAGGCGCTGAAGGAAGAGCAGACGCGCAAGGAAGCCGAGCTGCGCGCACTGGAATATCGCGCGCTGAAAAGCCAGCACGACGGCGAAGGGCAGGGGCTGTCCGCCGCCGAGATCGAGATCGAAAAGCAGCTCGCCGGCCAGCGCCAGATCGAGGCCCAGCTGGAAAGCGTGCGCGAACGCCACACCGACGCCAGCGAGCATCTGAATGCGGTGCAGGCCGACGTGTACAAAGTCGGCGCCGAGATCGCCCGGGTCGAACAGCAGGTGCGCTACAACAAGGAAACCGCCGAACGCCTGCAGCGCGCCCATGGCGACGCCGAGCGCGAACATGCCGAACTGGCCGCACACATCGCCACCGATCGCGAACAGGTCGAGGCGCTGCGCCTGGCGCTGACCGAAGGCGAACCCAAGCTCGAAGCGCTGCAGCAGCTGCAGGACGACACCGGCGAGGCCCAGCGCAACACCGAAGCCAGGCTGGCCGACTGGCAACAGCGCTGGGACAGCCACACGCGCAACGCGGGTGAGTCGAACCGCGCTGCGGAAGTGGAACGAACCAGGCTCAGCTACCTGGATCGCCAGGCGGTCGACCTGGCGCGCCGTCGCGAAGTGCTGGAAACCGAGCAGAAGGCCACCGACGTGGAGGCGCTGGACGCCGCCGGCGAGCAGTTGACCCATGAGCACGAGACCCAGCGCGAACGCGTGGAGACGCTCGGCAGCCTGCTCGACCAGCACAAGTCCGGCCACGAAAAGGTTCTGGAGGACGAACGCCAGGTGCAGTCGACCCTCAACGAGGCGCGCCAGCAGTTGCAGGCCGCCCGCGGCCGGCACGCGTCGCTGGAGGCCTTGCAGCACGCCGCGCTGGGACAGGACGAAGGCGCGGCCAGTGGATGGCTGGCGAAGCTGGGCCTGGACCACTCGCGTCGCCTGGGCGAATCGCTGCAGGTGGAAGCCGGTTGGGAGACCGCGGTGGAAACGGCGTTGAGCGGCTTTCTGGACAGCGTGCTGGTTGACCAGGCGCACACGCTGGCCAGCGAATTTTCCTCGATCGAGAACGCCGACGTGGCCTTGCTCGACGCCAGCGAAGGTGGCGTCAACACCGCCGGCACCCTCGCGGCGCACGTGCGCGGACCGGCGGCGGCGATGGCGATCCTTGGTCACGTGCTCACCGCGGCATCGCTGGACGAAGCGCATCAACGGGTCGTCTCGCTGTCCTCGCTGGCGCCGTACCAGTCGGTGATCACGCCGGCGGGCGAGTGGCTGGGGCCGGGCTGGGCGCGCGTGCGCCGGGCGCAGGGCAGCCAGGTCGGCGTGCTGGCGCGCGAGCGCGAGCTGCGCACGCTGGCCGAGCAGATCGCCACGCTGGAAGCGCAGCTGGAAGAAGCCAGCGAGCGGCTCGATACGCTGCGCACCAGCAAATTCGAGACCGAACGCGCGCGTGACGATGCCCAGCGCGAGCTGTACAACGCGCATCGCCGGCAGTCCGAACTGGCCGGCCAGTTGCAGAGCCACCGCGGCAAGCTGGAAACCGCCCGCGCGCGCGCCGAGAAGGTCAAGGGCGAACTGGCGGACCTGAATCGGCAGATCGACGAATTGCAGGGCCAGACCCGCGAGGCACGCGCCCGACTGGACGAGTCGGTCGGTCTGATGGGCGACCTCGAGGACCAGCGCCGCGAGCTGGAGAACGAGCGACGCGGCCTGCTCGAAGCGCGTGAGGAAGCGCGCATGAACGCGCGCGAGGCCGCCGAGCAGTCGCACTCGCTGGCGCTCGCGCTGGAGTCGAAGCGCTCCTCGCTGAGCTCGCTGGAACAGACGCTGGCCCGCATGGACACGCAACTGCGCCAGATCGAGATGCGCCGCGACGAAATCACCGAACAGCTCGCCGCGGGTTCCGATCCGATCGCCGAACTCGAATCGGAGCGGCAGGCATATCTGGATCAGCGCCTGCTGGTCGACAAGCAGCTGGTCGAGGCGCGCCGCGCGCTGGAGGACTGCGACATCGAGTTCCGCAAGCTGGAGCAGCAGCGCCACCTGGCAGAGCAGGGCCTGGCCACCCTGCGCGAGGGGCTGTCGCAGAAGCGGCTTGCGGCGCAGGCCTTGCAGCTGCGCGCCGACCAGCTGGCCGAGGCGATTGCCGCGTCAGGTCTGCAACTGGAGACGCTGCTGGCCGAACTCGCGCCCGACATCGATGCGGATCAGTGGCGTTCGCAGCTCGGTGATCTCGGTCAGAAGATCGCCCGGCTTGAACCGGTGAACCTCGCCGCCATCCAGGAACACGCCGAGCAGAGCGAGCGCAAGACCTACCTGGACAACCAGCTCACCGACCTGGCCGATGCGATGGAAACGCTGGAAGGCGCGATCAAGAAGATCGATCGCGAAACGCGTCAGCGTTTCAAGGAAACCTTCGACAAGGTCAACGCCGGCGTGCAGGAGCTGTTCCCGCGACTGTTCGGTGGCGGCCATGCCTACCTGGAGCTCACCGGCGATGACCTGCTCAACACCGGAGTGACGATCATGGCGCGCCCGCCGGGCAAGCGCCCATCCAACATCTCGCTGCTGTCCGGCGGCGAAAAGGCGCTGACCGCGGTGTCGCTGGTGTTTGCGATCTTCGGTCTCAACCCGGCACCGTTCTGCCTGCTCGACGAGGTCGACGCACCGCTGGACGAGGCCAACGTGGGCCGCTTCTCCAGCCTGGTGCGCGAGATGAGCGAGCAGGTGCAGTTCATCTTCATCAGCCACAACAAGGCGACCATGGAAGCGGCCACCCAGCTGTGCGGCGTGACCATGCGCGAGCCCGGTGTTTCGCGACTGGTGCAGGTGGATCTGGCCGAAGCGGCTAAACTGGCAGGCGCTGCCTGAGGAACCCATGATGACGTTGCAACCCGTGCTTGCCCTTGCCTGGAATCCCGCCGTCGGCATTCCGATGCTGATCGTCGGCCTCATCGTGCTGGCACTGCTGTGGCTGTTCGGCCAGCCCAGGAAGGAACAGGGCAAACGCCGCGTCGTGCCCGGCCCCCATGCCGGCGAACGACGCGAACCGACCTTCGGCGAATCGGATATCGAGCCGGTCGCTGACGATGTCTTCCGCGGCGATGCCAGGCCGCAGCAAGGCGAGCTGGAGGTGGGCTTGCGCGAGGAACTGGAGCGCCTGGGCGCCACCCTGTCGGGCGACCGGAGCAGGGAACCCGGCACGGCAGCTGCGCCGAAGACCGCCAGGACCAGGCAGCCACCGAAGCTGGCGGATCACGTGGCCTCGATCATCGATGCCTTGCGTGCCCCCAGCTCCAGCGATCCGGTGGTACAGAACACCGGCCTGCCGGCGGAAGCGCCGGTCGTGGAAACTCCGTCGACACCCGCGCCCGTCCAGGCGGCTCCCCAGCGTTCCGATCTGGGGCGGCGGCCGCCGCAGTTGCCGGTGGAACGCATCATCACGCTGTTCGTGGTGGCCCGCGAAGGCGAGCGTTTCCACGGCCCGGATCTCGTGGTGGCCGCCGAAAAGGCCGGCCTGGAATTTGGCGACATGGGCATCTATCACCGCCTGGTCGACGGCAAACGCGAGCTGGGACCGCTGTTCAGCGTCGCCAACATGCTCAAGCCGGGCAACTTCGACCTCGCCCGGCTGGAAGACCTGCGCACACCGGGCGTCAGCTTTTTCATGACCCTGCCGGCGCCGCTGCCGGCGCTGGACGCATGGGACGCCATGCTGCCCACCGCGCAGCGGCTGGCCGAGTTGCTGGACGGGCACGTGCTCGACGAGGAGCGCAACGCGCTCGGGCGTCAGGGCATCGCGCACATCCGCGACCAACTGCGCGGCTGGGACCGCGACCACGAAGGCAAGGAAATCATCTTCGGCCGCTGAGGCGTTTCAGGCCTGCGCGTCACGCCTCGGCAGTCTCCAGTCGGGGCGGATGAAGTGGCAGGTATAGCCCTGCGGGTAACGTTCCAAGTAATCCTGGTGCTCCGGTTCGGCCTCCCAGAAGTCACCCGCCGGCGCCACTTCGGTCACCACCTTGCCCGGCCACAGGCCGGAGGCATCGACGTCCGCAATGGTGTCTTCGGCGACCTCTTTCTGCGCGTCCGAGGTGTAGAAGATCGCCGAACGATAGGACGTGCCACGGTCATTACCCTGGCGGTTCGGCGTTGACGGGTCGTGAATCTGGAAGAAGAATTCCAGCAGGCTGCGATAGCTGATCCGCGACGGATCGAACACGATCTCGATGGCCTCGGCGTGGCTGCCGTGATTGCGGTAGGTCGCATTGGGCACATCGCCGCCGCTGTAGCCGACCCGGGTGGAGATCACGCCATCCTGCTGGCGAATCAGCTCCTGCATGCCCCAGAAGCAGCCTCCGGCAAGCACTGCACGCTCGGTCGTCATCGCACATCCTCCACCTGATCCAGGTACGCGCCGTAACCCTGCGCTTCCATCTCTCCACGAGGGACAAAACGCAGCGAAGCGGAATTGATGCAATAGCGCAGGCCGCCACGATCCTTCGGTCCGTCCGGAAAGACGTGGCCGAGATGGCTGTCGCCATGGGTCGAGCGTACCTCGGTGCGGATCATCCCGTGGCTGCTGTCACGCAGCTCGTTCACATGGGCCGGCTCGATCGGCCTGGTGAAGCTCGGCCAACCGCAACCCGACTCGAACTTGTCCGACGAAGCAAACAGCGGTTCGCCCGAAACGACATCCACGTAGATGCCGGGCTCCTTGTTGTGCAGGTATTCGCCGGTGCCGGGGTGCTCGGTGCCACTTTCCTGGGTGACCCGGTACTGCTCGGGGCTCAGTTGCGACAAGGCTTCGGGAGTTCGGGTGTAACGGGACATGCGGTGCCTCCTGTCGTGGTCGCGATGCAGACAGAAATGGCAGTTGCAGCGCACATATCAAGGACGGGCGGCAAAAATGTCCGGGAAGGAGGGTGCTTCGGAGGCTCTTGCGCTCGAACGCCTCGCGGTACCGCCGTGCCTGTTCGCAGGCCAGCCACCTTTGCGCGTGTCGCATTCCCGACGGGGCCGGCCCGCCGGAGCGTGCAGGCCGAGCCGGTTGATCGTCTGTGGACGACATACGAAGTTCCCGCTTGACATCCCGCCACGGCATGCCGGCTCAATGCTTGCCCGTCACGCAGGGTCGAATTGCACCTGGGGGCGATGCGTCGGCGCCCCAGGAAACTGCCGTGAGTGTCACCTTGCCTTCGCCCTGAAACGACATGGCCGAGTGGCCAAGCTGCAATTGATAGGCGCCGGCCGGGCGCAGCCAGCGCTGGCCATGACTGTCGAAACTCATCAGCAGGCGCGGGTCGGCGGCGACCGTGAGGAAGGCGGACTGGCCGGGCTTCAGGCTGACGCGGCACCAGCCGGCCAGTCGCCGTGCATGGTTCGAACCGGGCGGAGTCACGTAGAGCTGTGGCACATCGGCGCCCGCGCGTGCACCGCGATTGGTGACGGTGAACGAGGCGATGAGCTTGCCGCCTTCCACCCGGGGCTTGAAGTCGCTGTACTCGAAGTGCGTGTAGCTCAGGCCGTAGCCGAACGGGAACAGCGGTTCGAGGTGCTGGCGCTGGTACCAGCGGTAGCCTACGTCAGCGCCTTCGAGGTTGTAGTCGATGTCCTGCGCGGGCTGGCCCTGCGGTGGCAGGCCGATGGCGGCGAGGCCTGCGCCGGGGATAGTCGGGCGCGGCAGCTGCGACGCGTCGCGCGGCCAGGTGACCGGAAGGCGACCGGAGGGATCGACCTCGCCGTACAGCAGCCGCGCGATCGCCTCGCCGCCGGCCGCGCCGGGATACCAGGCTTCCAGCACGGCGCCGACCTGGTCCAGCCACGGCATCGCCACCGGACCGTTGTTTTCCAGCACCACGATGGTGTGCGGGTTGGCCTTGGCCACGGCTTCGACCAGTGCATCCTGGTTGTCCGGCAGGGTGAGGTGCGACGCGTCGAAACTTTCCGCCGCCCACTGCTCGACGAACACCACGGCCACCCTGGATTGCGCGGCCAGCTTCGCGGCGGCGGCGATGTCCTCGCCGCTGGCGTAGCTCACCGTGCCATGCGCGCGTTGCCTGATCGCCGCGAGTGGTGCGGATGGCTGATAGATGCGCGGCCCCGGCCACTCGGCGGGCGTCAGGCCCGGCACCGCGTTGCCCTGCGGCGACTGCACCGCGGAGGAGCCGCCGCCGGTCAGCACACCCTTGTCGGCATGGCCGCCGATCACCGCCATGGACTGCCCAGCGGACAGCGGCAGCAGCGCGTCCTGGTTGCGCAGCAGCACCGCGCCGGCTTCCTCGGCGCGCTGCGCCACCTTGCGGTCTGCGGCGAAATCGATGGGCGCCTGTCGTGCTGGATGATCCATCACGCCGACCGCGAACAGACTGCGCAGGATGCGTCGCGCCATGTCGTCGATACGCGACTGCGGCACCTGGCCGGAAGCGACCGCGGCGCGCAGCGGCTGGTCGAAGTACACCTCCTTGTCGAAGGTTTCGCCGGCCGATTCCTGATCCAGTCCGGCCAGCGCGGATTTCGCGGCGCTGTGCACCGCGCCCCAGTCCGACATCACGAAGCCGGGGTAGTGCCAGTCGTGCTTCAGCACGTCGTTGAGCAGCCAGTCGTCCTCGCAGGCATAGACGGCGTTGACGCGGTTGTAAGAACACATCACCGAGCCCGGGTCGCCAGTCGCGATGGCGATCTCGAAGGCGAGCAGGTCGGATTCGCGCGCGGCGGCGCGATCGATATTCGCGCTCAGCGTGGTGCGGCCGGTTTCCAGGTCGTTGAGCGCGTAGTGCTTGATGGTGGAGACGAGGTGCTGGCTCTGGATGCCGGCGATGGCGTTGCCGGCGATCACGCCGGCCAACAGCGGGTCTTCGCCCGCGTATTCGAAATTGCGTCCGTTGCGCGGGTCGCGCAGCAGATCCACGCCCCCGGCCAGCATCACGTTGAAGCCGCGGCGGTGCGCCTCGCTGCCAATCATCGCGCCGCCTTCGCGGGCGATCGCAGGATCGAAACTGGCCGCGGTGGCGAGGCCCGAGGGCAGGGCGGTGGCGCCGAGCTTGTGCGGCTTGGCTACGCCGAGACCGGCATCGCTTTCCTGGATGGCCGGCAGACCCAGTCGCGTGATCGCCGGGCCGTAGCCGGCCGAACCCAGCGCGCCCGGTGCCATCACGTGGCCGTTCTCGGTGTCGCCGAAGTCGACGCGAATCAGGCGGAACTTCTCGTCCTGCGTCATCGCCTTCAGCACGAGGTCGGCGCGCTGGTCGGGTGTCAGCCTGAGGTTCATCCACGGGTGCGCGTCGCTGCTCGCGTTCGCGGTGATGCATGCGCCGCCGAAGGCCCATAGGGCGATGCCGATCAAGGAAGCAATGCGGGTCTTGTGGAATGCCATGACGTCCCCTTCGTTTTTCCGGAACAGATTGGATGCATGCTCATCGCGGGTGCCGGGTGGCAAGCCCTTGACTCGGCAGGTACGGATTGCGATTCGATGCGGCGATCACTGCCCATGCGGTCGCGGCAAGGGATGGCCGGTGGTAGTACCAGGCATATGGCGCCACGATGCGTGGCTCGGGCGTGCCGTAGAGGAAGCCGCCCGGCGAGGCCTGCGTCGCGACCCTCGCGAGCAGCGTGTCCGCCCTGGCCTCGTCGCCGACCCATCGCCAGGCGAGCGCGGCCTGCGCGGTACCTTCCGTCCACATGCCGTCGCGGGCATCGGTGAACGCGTAGCCGCCCTTGGCCGCATGCCTGCGTTCGATCCAGCCCAGCGCGCGCCGCCATGCCTTCGGCGCATCCGGCAGGAGTTGCGCCCAGAGCTGCACATCGAGGGCGGATGGCGAGCGCAGCGACGTCACGCCGTCGCCTGCGGTGCCCGTCCAGAAATGGCCGCGCCGTGGATGCGGCGAGCAGCAGGCAGGCGAACAGGGCCGCCACTCCCGCCTTCACGGGAATGACGGCAACCGGGGAGCTCGCCATATCGTGCTGCCATCTCGCCATGGCACGTGGTGCGGCATGCGCCATGGCGGGAGCGTGTTGCACGGAAGCGGTCAGAAGTCCGCGCGCAGGCTGAGGTTGTAGCGGGTGTCGTTGCGGAAGAAACCCTTGGGCACGGTGGTGCCGTTGGTGTCGATGATCTCGCGGCTCTTGAACGTCGAGTTCAACAGGTTGGCCACCTGCAGGGCCACCTTGACGTGGTCGTTGAGCGAGTAGATCAGCGAACCGTCCAGCCGGCCCTGGGATGCGGCCATGACCGGCAGGAACGGATAATCCGCCTCCTGGCCCGTGATCAGGAACTGCGAGCGCCAGTTCCACGCCAGCCGTGCCGACAGCGGGCCTCTTTCGTAATACGTGGTGAAGTTGAAGGTATCGCGGGACAATTCGCCTGGCGGCAGCTTGAGCTGGTTGACGCACTGTGTAGCCGCCAGATACGTGGCGGGGCAGTAGTCGACCATGCCGAAGGCCAGTCCGTGCGGCTTGATGTAGGTGTAGTTGGTCTGCACGCCAAAGCCGGACAGCCAGCCAGGCAGGAAATCGAATTTCTGCTGGTAAGCCAGTTCTGCCCCGCCCACGCTGCCCTTCTGGTCGAGGTTGGCCAGGCCTGCCGTGTACTGCTCCGGATAGGTCACGCCGTTGTTCGTCACCGTGGTGTTCACCACGTTGGTGATGTACTGGATGGTGTGGTTCAACTGCTTCCAGAACAGCATGCCGGTCAACGAACCGGCGTTGCCGAAATACCACTCCTGGGTCAGGTCGAAGTTGTGCGCCGTGATGGGCTTGAGGTAGGGGTTCGTACCGTTGTAGCCGTTGCCCACCGTCGGCTCGGTGCTGCCATTGGTGCCGTAAGGCAGCAGCCCGCTGATCGATTGGCCCGCCTCCAGCTGGTTGAGGGCCGGGCGGAAGATCGACTCGGAGAATGCGAAACGGGTGATGAGGTCGTCGGTCCAGCCAATCGACAGATTGAAGCTGGGCAGCCAGTTGCCGTAGCCGTTGCTGGCCTTGATCGGGCTATAACCGCCGTTGGCGAACGTCACGTATTGCTGCTGCTGTGGCGAGGTGAGCGCGCAGAACGTGCCCGGTGAGGCCGGTTGGGTGCCATTCTTCGTTACGCCCTGGCAATACTCCGCAACGGTGGCATTGCCGAGAGCCTGCTTCATGTCCGGCAGCAGCAGATAGCCCGAGGCATCGTCCTGGGTATGCACGTAGCGCACGCCAAGGTTGCCGCTGATCTGCAGGCCGCTCAGGAAATCCATGTTGCCGTTGCTGAAGTTCAGGCGGAGATAGGTGGCATTGGTTTTTTCGCCGTTGGAGGAGATTTCCTGCGGCAAGTAGTGCGTGCCCGGCACGAAGGCATAGCCGTACTGGTCGCGTTCGTAGTTGGTGTAATAGGGACTCCACCAGTCCCAGCCCGGATTGATGGCCAGGGACTGCTGGTTGATCTGCTTCATCGCGGCGACGGACTGCCAGAATTGCGACTGCGGGTTGAGGTTGAAGAAGGGCGCGACCACGCCGAAATCACCGTTGCCGAAGGCGGGCAGGTTGACGTGGTACGGGGCAACGTCGTTCGGTGTGTCGGCGGCAGTGACTGCCAGCCCTGGCCCGCCGGCGTAAGGCGTGCTGATGTCCCAGAAGTAGCTGTACGGCGAGGAATACAGCGTTTCTTCCTGGTCGCTGTGCCGGAAGCCGAACTGGATATCGTCCAGCGGCCCCTTGTCAACGTCGAAGCTGCCGTCCAGGCGGAAGGCGCGCTGGTTGCCCCAGGACTTCTCCTGGTGATCCTGTGCCGCGGACCAATAGGTGTTGCTGGGGTTGGAGAAGTACTGGGCCGTCGTTTCGTTGGGATCGGGCGACAGCAGGTTGATCGTGGGCACGTTGTCGCCGTGCGTGGCGATGTACCAGTTCGCCTGCGTCATCTGGCGAATGTAGTAGTAGGAATCCGAGTAGTAGGAATGGGTGTCCTGCGCGTCCAGGCTGAGATGCAGCCGGTCATTGACGTTCCACTTCAGGTTGAAGGCGTAGTCGTTGGTCACATATCGCCGCTTGAAGCCGGCGGTATCGAGCTGCGTCGGCACGCCGCCATAGGTGAATGGCAGGAAGGTCGATGCCGCCGGATCGCCCGAGATGGTGCCGGACTGGAATACGCCGTTGGCGTCGTACACAGGCGTGGTGCCTGCCAGTGGCACGGCACAACCGGCCAGCGTCTGGCCGCTGCAGCCATCCGTGGATGCCTGCAGGGTGTGCTCGAAGGTGGATTCGGAGTCCGATGTCCGATTCCACGTCAGTGCGGCCTGCCACGCCTTGTCCGGGCTCTCCCATTGCAGGGCCAGCGCGTGGCCGAAGCGCGTGCTTGTCTCGTCCTGGTGGCGAAGGTCGCCGCCGACCGGCACGTAGCGGTATTCGCCCGGCGCAAGGCCGGGGAGGGCGTCGGTTCTGCCGCCCGGCAGGTCGCAGCCATTGCAGCGCCGCTGGTAATCGACCACGGAAATCGCATTGTCGGTCTGGTAGATGCGGTCGTAGGCCACGTTGGCGAGGAAACCGAAGCGGCCGATGCCGGTATTCCAGTTGTGGCTGAAAAGGCCGGCGATCTGCGGCGTGCCCTTCTTGGCCAGGTCGCCCCAGTAGCTGCCAAGGGTGACGGAGGTCTGTGTGTCCTTGTTGCTGTCGAAGGGCATGCGCGTGTTGAGGTTGATCGAGCCAGCGATGCCGCCTTCGATCATGTCCGCCGTCTGGTTCTTGCTCACCACGACCGATCCGATCAGCTCGGGCGACACCGTCGAGAAGTTGAGCCCCTGGCCACCGCCGGCGGAGAACACCTCGCGGCCGTTGAACAGCGTGCTGGTGTAGGGCAGGCCCTGCAGGCTGATGTCCGACCCCTGGATCGAGAAGTGGTCCGGGTCGGCGGCGACGCCGAAGGCGCTGACAGCCACGCCCGGCACGCGTTGCAGGGCCTCGGTCACCGACAGGTCGGGCAGGGAGCCGGCGTCCTGCGCCGAGATCGCGTCGACCACGGTGTCGGCGTAGCGCTTGATGTTCTGTCCACGGTTCAGGCTGGACGAGTAGCCGTTGACGGTCATGCCGGTGAGCTGCTTCGCCTCCTTCTCGTTCGCCGTCGTGGCAGCGTTCTTCTTTCTTTCGGCGACCTTCGAATCCCTCTTCGCGGCCGGTGCAGCCTGCGCGGCCTGGTCCGCATCCTGCGGGGCAGCTTGCGCAGGCAACGGGCTGGCCACGAACAGCGTCATCGCGATCGCGAGGGGCAACAGGCGCAGTTGACTGGCGCCTCCTGCAAGCGGGTGCACGGATTGCTTCGTCACTTCGATATCTCCCCCGGTTTTCAGTGAACGCTCGGCCCACGCGGTTCCGCCCTCGACCTCGGTTTCTTCCGCCAGCCGTCCAGACCCCAGACCATCGCCCGCCTTCATCGGCCAGGTGCAAACCTGCCTTTGCGGTCGGCGGGAAGAGAGTGCCGTGGCGTAGGCCGTTGCCTCCTCTCTCCCGCGTTGCGTCCCCCGCAAGCGGATCCCGCATTCGCCGCAAGCTAATCAAATGTACCAGCGCTGTCAATAGAAAATACCAGCGCTGGTACTTTCGCGTGAAACGAGCGCATTCCGTCTGGTTGCGGGCCTTCCGCTTGCGGTAGGATGGAGCGCTGCAAGCCATACACGGGCGGGATCTGCACATGCCTGCGAGAATCGAAGACGTCGCTGCGCATGCCGGGGTATCCACCAAGACGGTGTCCCGCGTGCTCAACGGCCATACGACCGTGCGCGCCAAGCTGCGCGCGCGGATCGAAGCCTCAATCCACGCGCTCAACTACGTGCCCAACGCGTCGGCACGTGGCCTGGCGGGGAATCGCTCGTACCTGGTCGCGCTGCTGTACGACAACCCGATGGCCGGCTCCAGCTACACCATGGAACTGATCGTGGGCGTGCTGCAGGCGTGCAAGGGCACGCCGTACAACGCGGTGCTGCACCCCTTCGACGCAGCGGACGACCTCGCTGCGCGGATCGATGGCTTCGTGGCGACGCACCGGCCGGACGCGCTGGTGCTGGTGCCGCCGCATGCGAACAACGTGAAGCTGCTGCAGCGCCTCGACGAGCTGGACACTCCCTATTCGACGATCTCCTCCAGGCTGCACCAGTCGCGCATCGACGTCGGCTTCGACGAGCGCAGGGCGGCGGCCGAGATTGTCGAGCACCTGGTCTCGCTCGGGCATCGCCGCATCGGCCACATCGCCGGGCTGCAGGGACACGGTGCGCGAACCTGGCGGCTCGGCGGCTATCGCGACGCCTTGCGCCGGGCCGGCATCGCCCACGACGAGTCGCTGGTGGCGGACGGGGATTTCACCTTCGCCTCGGGCGTGACCAGTGCGCGGATGCTGCTCGACCTGCGGCACCCGCCGACGGCGATCTTCGCGGCGAACGACGACATGGCTTGCGGCGTGATGCGCGAAGCCTACGAACGCGGACTGTCGATTCCCGGCGACCTGTCGGTATGCGGCTTCGACGGTACGCCGGTGTCGCAGCTGATCTCGCCCGGCCTGACCACGGTGCATCAGCCATGCCGCGAGCTCGGATGCCTTGCCGTGCAAAGCGTGCTGCAGTCGATCCGCGACGCCTCCGCCCCCCGACAGGCGCGGGTGCCCTACGAGGTGCACTTGCGAGCATCCACCGCTGCGCCCCGGAAACCGTAATATTCGTCCAGGACCGGCGCAGGGGACTTGGCGCACGGATCGACGGAGCGGAGGAGCGGTGATCGACGACGAGGCTGGAGTGGCGGTGCGCGGGCTGCCCATGCCCTTCGGCGCATGCGCGGATGCGGCGCCACCGGCGTGTCGCGTCGGCTGGCCGTTCATCGCGATCTACGGCATGGCGTACATGGGCCTGTGGATGGCGTTGCTGCCGCCCATCCTGGTCGGCCTGGCAATGCGCGTGAGCGAGATCGCCCCGGCGCACGCGACGGGCAGCCTGTCCCTGGTGGTAGGTGTGGGGGCGCTTATTGCGCTGTTCGGCAACCCGTTCTTCGGCAGTCTTTCGGATCGCACGACCTCGCGCTTCGGCATGCGACGGCCCTGGCTGATTGCCGGTGCCACGGGGGGAGCGGTCGGCTTGGCGGTCATTGCGACAGCCGTGTCCGTTCCGCAGTTGTTGCTGGGTTGGTGCATCACGCAGCTTGCCTACAATGCCCAATTGGCCGCACTGACTGCGATCCTTGCCGATCAGATTCCAGCATCACAGCGCGGCATGGTATCCGGCATCGTGGGTGTCAGCGTGCCGGTGGGCATGGTGGGAGGCACCTATCTGGTGGAGCTCCTTGCCCATTCCACGCTGGCCATCTTTCTGGTGCCGGCGGTGATTGCCCTGATCGGCGCATGCCTCCTGGCCTGGGTATTGCCCGACCGTCGTCTGGTTGCCATGCAGCGGCTGCGTTACGGGTGGCGCGGATTTCTGGGCAGCTTCTGGATCAACCCGCTGCACTACCCGGATTTCGCCTGGGCGTGGGGCAGCCGTTTCCTGCTCTATGCCGGTGTCGCGTTGCTGATGACCTATCAGGAGTTCTATCTGATCCATCAGTTGGGCTGCCCCCCAGCTGCCGCGCCGCGGTGGATATTCCTGTCGACCCTGGTGCAATCCGCTGCGGTAGCGGTCTCCAGTGTCGTGGGGGGTGGGTTGTCCGATGCCCCCGGGCGGCGCAAGGCTTTCGTCTGCAGCACGGCACTGATCTATGCGTTGACCTTGTTGATCATCGCTTTTGCCACTTCGTACACCCTTTTCCTCATGGCGATGGCGATCACCGGCCTCGCGCAGGGGGGATACCTGGCCGCGGATCTGGCGCTGGTGACCGATGTATTGCCAGAACGGGAAACACATGCAGCGAGGAACTTTGGCATCTTCAACATCGCCAGCGTCATGCCGCAGTCGCTGATGCCAGCCATTGCGCCGGGCATCCTCCTGGCAAGCGGCGGGAGTTATACAGCGTTGTTCGCCCTGGCAGCGTGTCTCGTCGCACTTGGAGCCTGGGCCATCTTGCCGGTGCGTGGCGCGCGCTGAAGTGAGCGGTCGGCCTGTGTTCGCCTCGCACACGGATCAGCCATGAGCATCTGAGCCCCTAAACTTTCGTCTCGCTCCCCGGATAAGACATGGAGGCGGCGCCATGGAGGCGCTGCCGCACGTCAATTCAGGGGTAGTTCGATGGTCGCAGTGATCGCGGGTAACGGTCTGGGTCTGGCCAATACGTCTTTGCCGCCATTGGGTCAGGGGCCTGGCGGACAGGCGGTCACCGGCCAAGGCGGGGTCGCGCAATACTTCAACGCGGCGACCGGCAACCTGACCCTGCAAAATGCCGACGAGGGCCTGATCTTTGACGGGCTGCCGTTGGCGGTCCTGCGCACCTACAACAGCCAAGGCCAGCTCACCGGAAACCAGGGTTGGCTCTTCGGCTTCAGCCGGTCGATCGGCGGCTTGACCGGGACGCTCGGCGCAATCGGCAGCACGGTGACCCGCGCAGGCGACGACGGGTCGATGGTCACCTATGTCTACGATGCAGCGCGCGGACTGTACGCCAGCAGTGGCCAGAGCGGCACCGAAGACACCTTGACCTGGAATGCGAGTTCGTCGACCTGGACGTGGACTGACGGTACCAGTAGGCAACAGGAAACATATAACGCCAGTGGCGTGCTGACGGAGTTGAGTGACGCCCAGACGGGGGCCCGCTACAGTTTCAGTTACAGCAACGGCCAGCTCAGCCAGATCGTGGCTGGCGACGGCGACACGCTGATTTTTGGTTACGACGCTGCGGGCCAGTTGACCAGTTTGTCAGTGCAGGCCATCCCGCCGGGCCAGAGTAGCGCGGTGACCCGCCAGCAGGTCGGCTACACGTATGACGCCCAAGGTCGCCTGTCGACGGTGGTCACGACGCTGGCGTCGGACACGCATCCCGACGGGACAAGCTACACCACCACGTACACCTATGACGGCAGCAGCGACCGCATCGCTTCAGTCAGCCAAAGCGACGGTACGGTGGTCAGCTATACCTATGCCGCGGATGCCAACGGCATCTACCGCCTCACCAGCATCACCACGGGCACGGGCGCTGCTGCGCAGACCCTGGCGCTCCACTATGACCTGATCGCTGACACCACCACGATCACCAATGCCCTGGGCCAGGCCTGGAGCTACACCTATGACTCGGCCGGCCGGCTGAGTGCGGTGAGCGCACCGACGGTCAACGGCATTACGCCTGCCACGACCTACCAATACGACGGCAACGGCAATCTTGTCCGGGTAGTGGGTGCCGACGGCGGCATCACCACGACAACCTATGACAGCCGTGGCAACCGGCTCAGCGTCGAGGACGCGACCGGCCACACGGTCAGCTACACGTACAACGCCGATGACCGGGTGCTGAGCCAAACCGTTTACACGGTGCCCGCCCAAGGCGTTGTGGGCCAGAGTGGTTATGTCGCGCCAAGCGGCGCCCAGACCACCTACTACGTCTACGATGCCAGCGATCGCCTGAGTTACGTGATCGACCCACTGGGCCAGGTGACGGAAAACGACTACAGCACCGCCAACGGGCTAACGGTACTGAGCAGCACGCGACAATACATTGGCGTCAATTACGACCTCGCTGGCATCAGTCCTGCAACGCCGCCGAGTCTGGCTGGCATGCAAGGGTGGATGAGCAGTGCGCCGGTGCAGGCCGTGCGCGGCCGCGCCATGCGCACCGATTACACCTACGACATCCGTGGTCAGCTTGCGACGCAGACGCAATGGGATGTGCTCGGCAGTAGCGGCACCGGAACGCTCGGTGGTGATGTGGGCACCTTGGTGACGACGTACACCTACGACGCCCAAGGCCGCCTGTTGCAATCAGCCACCGGGCGCGGCGCCGATCGCACCACGCTGGACACCACCAGCTATGCCTACGACGGCCTGGGCCGTCTGATCAGCACGACCGATCCACTGGGCCACGTCACCAGCTACGTCTATACCGACAGCAACCACACGCTGGCGATCACCCAGGCCAACGGCCTGACCACGACCCAGGTTCGCAACAGCGCCGGGCAGCTGATCAGCAGCACGCAATCGGCCAGCGGGCAAACCAGCCGTGTCACCACGTACCTTTACAACGCCGCCGGCCAGTCGGTAGCCACGATCGACCCGGCGGGACAGGTCAGCTACACCTTTTACGATGCCGACGGTCGGGTGGCGGGGACAGTTGATGCGACCGGCGCCGTCACCGCGATCAGTTATGACGCCGACGGCCACGTGGCGGGAACCACCCAGTACGCCACGTTGATCAACACCGGCAGTTGGGTCAGTGGCGGGGCACTCACGGCCAGCTTCCCGGCAGGCCTCCCGACGCCGGCGCCCAATGCCGGTGATCGCACAACCCACCGTATCGTCGACGCCGCAGGCCGGCTGGTGGCGACCATCGACGCGCTGGGCCATGTCGCCACCATCCTGTATGACGGTGCCGGAAACGCGACGACCCACACGGCGTATGCGACCGCGCTGAGCACGGCGCAGCTCACGACATTGGGCGCGGCGCCGACCTGGACCGCACTGCAGGGGCTGCTGAGCACGATCGGTGGTGATCATCGCAGCACCGTGACGATCCACGATGCCGACGGCCGGGTTGCGGCGACCATCGATGCCACGGGCGTGGTCAGCACGCTGACTTACGATGCGGCCGGCAATGTGGTGCAGACACGCGGCTACGCAATCGCGCTGACGCCGACCCAGCGCACGGCGCTGGGGAGCACGCCGAGCCTGGCCGACCTGCAGGCGGACTTGGCCGCCAGCGACTCGGATCAGATCACCCGCAATGTCTACGATGCCGCAGGCAGGTTGGTGGCGCAGGTGGACGCAGGCGGCTACCTCACCACGCAGGTCTACGACGAAACCACCCACACCGACACCTCCAGGCGCTACGCCACCGCGCTGACCGCCGCACAACTGGCCGCACTCACCGGCATGGAAAGCGTCTCCGCCCTGGTGGCGCTGCTGGGCACCACACCGTCCAGCCAGGTCAGCAGCAATACCTACAACGCCGACAACCAGCTGACCGTCAGCACGGCGGTCGATGGCACGGTGACCCGTTACAGTTACAACGCGGTGGGTCAGGTCGTGGGCACGACAGTGACGCCAGGCGCGGGACAGGGTTCGGCGCGAACTGTCAGTGCGACCTACGATGCTTTTGGCGACACCTTGACCCAGGTCGACGGCGTGGGGTCGACAGCCACCTATACCTACAACACGCTGGGCCAGCGCACGACGGCGACCGATGCGCTGGGCAACATTACCTATACCTACTACGACGCCGACGGCCGGGTGGTGTACACCGTGCAAGGCCAGCCGGTGGGCGGCACGCGCAATGCGCGAGGCAACGTCACCGTCTATACCTACAACGCCTTCGGCCAGGTGGCGAGTACGCGCCGGTCGGCCAGCCAGTTGACCCTCACCAGCGGCAGCAGCAGCGGCACCACGCTCAATCCCACCACCGCCACACTGGCCGTGGTGGCCGCGGCCGTCGCCGCGTTGCCGGTATCGTCCAGCGATGCCGACAGTCTGACGACCTATACCTACACCCTAGATGGCCAGGTGGCCGGTGCGGTGGATGCCCGCGGTTATCACACGGCATACACCTACGACGCCTTCGGTGATCGCACGCAGGTGCAGCAGCAGTTGAGCGCGCCGGGCAGCGCGCTGAGCGCAGCCAACAGCACGATCAGCAACTTCACCTACGACGCGCGCAGCGAGCAAACGGGTGAGACGGATGCGCCAGGCACCACGGTGGCGAACAGCACTAGCCGCACCTACGACGCGTTTGGCCGGGTGACCAGCGTCACCGATGGCAACGGTCACGTGGTCACCTACGGTTACGACAAACTGGGACGACAGGTCAGCAGCAGCCAGGCAATGGGCATTCTCACCCGCGCCACGCAGACGACCTACGATGCCTTCGCCAGGGTAGTCACGCAGACCGATGCGTTGGGTGATGTCACGACGTACCAGTATGACGTGGCCAGTCACAAGACGATCGTCACCACGCCCGATGGCGTGACGATGACGACGGTCAGGAATGCCTATGGCGATAAGGTCAGCGTGACCGATGGCGCAGGCGACGCCACGGTCTACACCTACGACGCCGACGGCCAAAGGCTCACGACCACGGATGCCCTGGGCAACACGGGCACGAACCAGTACGACGCCGGTGGCAACCTGGCGCAAACCACCGATGCCACGGGCCATGTGGTCAGCTACAGCTATGACGCCAGTGGGCGGATGCTGAGCCGGACGGTCGATCCTGGAGCAGGGCACCTCAACCTCACCACCACCTATGCGTACGATGGCGAAGGGCGCGAGCTGAGCGTGACTGACCCGACGGGCATGGTCACGACCTACACCTACGATGCCGACGGAAACGTACTGACCCAGGTGCAGGATGCGGGAACAGGCAAGCTCAACGTCACGACCAGCTATACCTACGACGGAGGCGGCAAGGCACTGACGGTCACCGTCGGCGCCGGCACCGCAGCAGCCCGCAGCACGCAGTATGTCTACGACAGTTTGGAGCGCTTGAGCCAGCAGATCGTCGACCCGGGTACCGGCACGCACCTGCACCTGACCACGAGTTACTTCTACGACGACAACGACAACCTGACCCGCATCACCGACGCCAATGGGCACACGACGCTGTATGTCTATGACGACCTCAACGAGCGGGCCTTCACGATCGATCCCACCGGTTCGCTGACGCAAACACTGCATGACCTGACTGGGCGCGTGACGGGCACGCGCCGTTATGCGACGGCGCTCGATGCGGCTCAGCTCGCCGAGCTGGGAAACTCCCCGACCGCCGACGACGTTGCCACGATAGGTTTCACCATCGGCAGCGTCTCGGACGTGGTGGCCTACTTCGCCTACGATGCAGATGGGCGTTTGCGCTATACGGTGAATACGCAGGGCTACATCACCGAGACGCGTTATGACGCGGCCGGCCGTTTGAGCGAAACACTGGCCTATGCCCATCCGGCCAGTGCGTCGGCAGTCAATGCCATCGCATGGCCGCTGGCATTGGGGACCGGGTACGCGTCCATGGCCGGGCTGGTCAGCGGTGCCGGCAACACCGACGCGACTGCCGAAGCGACGCTGCATCTCTACGACGCCGATGGGCAGCAACGTTTCGTGGTGCAGCAGAACACGGTCAATGGGCAGCTGGTGGGCGTGGTCAGCGAGCAGCGCTACGATGCGGCCGGAAGGGTCATTGCCAGCACTGCCTACGGCACGACCTTGCCGCTCTCCACGACACAGCCGCTCAGCGCCCAACTGACGACCTCCAGCGTGACGCAGGCGCTCGCCAGCGCCGCGAAGCAGGTCACTTCGAGCGTGTACGACGCCGCCGGGCGCTTGCGCTACACGGTGGATGCGACGAACCACGTCATCGAGACCCGGTATGACGCCGATGGCCGTATAGTGGCGACACTGGCGTACGCCAATGCGATCGCGCTGCCGGGCACGCTGACAGAGGCGACCTTGGCCAGCGCGGTGACGGCTGCCGGCACGGCCGGTGCACGGACCAGCACGACCACCTACGACGCAACCGGACGCGTGTTGACCACCGGTGATGCGCTGGGGACCAATGCGACCTATAGCTACGACGCCACCGGGTTGACGCTGGGCCAGGCCGATCGCGATGGCCACTGGACCTGGATGCAATACGACAAGGCCGGTCGCCTGACGCTGTCGCAGTCGCCACCGGTAACCGTGGGCAGCTACGGCACCGGTGGCACGCTGCAGACCGTGGCGAACCAGTACCTGTACACCACCTATGGCTACGATGGCGTCGGCAACGTCACCGCGATCAGCCGCGGCACGGGGCCGGATTCGGCGCACGTCACGGTTCTCAGCACCACCGGCTATGCCTACGATGCGGCGGGCCACCAGGTCGCGACGACGTACCCGGGCGGCGTGTCCACGCATGTCATCTACAACGCGCTGGGGCAGGCGGTGGTCGATCTGGATCCCAACGGTCATTACCAGTACAAGGTCTACAACACCGATGGCGAACTGGCGTATGCCATCGACGCCGACGGCTACGTGACCGGCACCACCTATGACGCCTACGGCAATGTCGCCACGGTCACGCGTTACGCCACGGCGCTGAACACCGCGCTCATCAGCAACTGGAGTGCTGGCCAGCCGCTGACGCAGGCGCAATTGCAACAGGGCCTGGTGACGTCCGCCAGCGGCGATCGCACCATCACCACGACCTATGATCTGCGCAACCAGAAGACCAGCGTGGTGCAGGGAGCCTTCAGTTATCCGTTTGCCACGGGGCCGCATGCCGGCTTCTGGGCGAATGGCGCACCCACCACGCGCTTCACCTATGACGCATTCGGCAATCTCACCAGTACCTCGGTGCTGGTGCAGGGTGATTACGGTACGGCGGGCCAGTCCGGCTATCTGCCTGCGGTCTGGGCGACGACCTACAGCTATTACGATGCGCTCAACCGTAACGTGATGGACGTTGACCCGATGGGCTACGTCACCACCCGGGCTTACAACAGCGTGGGGCAGGTCACCCGTACCACCGAGTACGCCAATGCCATCGGCACCGCCGGTTTGACGACCGCCACCCAGCCGGGTGTCCCGGCCGCCGGAGGCGGCGCCTCTGGCTACGACCGTGTCACCACATACACCTACGACAGCATTGGCCGAAAGACCAATGAAACCCTCACGGGGGGGTTCAGCCACACCAACAATACGGCAGGGCTTGGCACAGCCAGCACCAGTACCAGCTATACCTATGACGGCGAGGGCAGGGTCGCCTCGATCAACGTCAACGGCGCCGTCACCACCACGTCCTACGATGCCCTGGGGCGTATCCAGTCGGTGACCGAGCCCTCGCGTCTGGCGCTCGTCGCGAATTGGTCGGCACTGCTGACAGCCAATCCCGACCTTGATCTCGGCACTTCCAGCCTCTACACCTCGGTCGCCCCGGTCACGGCATTCACCTATGACGCTCTTGGCAATGCCCTGAGCACCACGCGTTCGGCTCCGGGCGCGACCAGCCAGGTCACTTACGACCACTATGATGCGCTGGGCCGCCTGGTGCTCGAGGTCGACGCCAATGGCGTCTCGCACAACACCGCCTATGACGCTGCTGGGAATATCACCAGGACCTGGTACACGCTTACCGGCAATGGTGCCTCAAGCACCGTCACCACGACCTCCACCTACGACGCCACCAACCAGCGTTTGAGCACGGTTACGACCCGCAGCGGGCAAACCGACAGCGCCATTTACGTGAAGTACAACGCCTTCGGCGAAGTCGTCGCCAGGGGCGACAGCGCGACCAGCTACGAGGAGACTTTCGGGTACAACGTCGCGGGCTACCTGATCTCGGGTACGGACGCCACCCACGGGGTCACCCACAGCTACGCCCGTTCGTTGACCGGCGCTCTGCTGCAGGATCAGTGGACGCCAAACGGCATCCCGCACGTCTGGATCTCCCGCCATCTGGATCTCGATGGCCGGGTACTGACGATGTACCAGCCAAGTTATAGCGCCGCCAGTGGGCAGGCCTCCGGCACGATGCTGAGCAACACCTACGATCGATGGGGCAACGTGCTTTCCAGCACGGATGCCAACGGCAATGTCACCACGTATCTCTACGATAGCCAGAATCACCTGGTCCAGCAGGTCGAACCGATCGTCCTGGTCGTGTCGGCTACGGGCGTGCGCGCATGGGTGATGCCCACCCATGTCTGGTACTACAACGTCAATGGTGAGCTGACGGGAGTCACCGACGAGAACGGCCACACCTCATCCAACACCTACGATGCCGCCGGCAACCTGATCAAGGCGTGGGACGCTGCAAGCGCTCTCACCTACACCGGCTACGACGCGCTGGGGCGTGCCGTCGTGCAGGAAACGCCGCCGGTGAAAACAGCCACCGGAACCACCGCGCACATTACCTACACCGTCTACGACAACCTCAACCAGATCATCGAGCAGGGGGACTACCTGCTCAACAGCGCCGGTACGGCGCGAACCCGGCAGGCGCAACAAACCTACGTACTCAACAGTGCCGGCGACCGTATCCGGATTGCCGATGCACTGGGTAATACGGCGTACTACGGCTACGACAGCCAGCATCGCGTGCTCAGCAGCCAGACCCCGTTGCAGCATGCCGGCGGTACGGCCGCCACCTTCACCTACGATGCCCGTGGCAACAAGACCGGCGAGACCACCGCGAACGGCGACCACCAGTCGTGGGTCGTCGATTATTTTGGTCGGGTGCAGTCTCACGTCGACCTCAGCGGTGCCACGACAACCTACACCTACGATGCCGGTTCCGGCCTGCTGACCGGCGAGACCAGCAACTGGGCGCCGACCGGGCAGACCAACCCGGGCTACCTGCCGGGTGCTCTTACCGGCAGCGGCAGCAGTATCCAGTACCAGTATTACGCCAACGGGCAGTTGGCCCAGGTGATCAAGAAGACCGCCACAACCATCGCCGAGCAGGACAACTACCAATACGATGCCAACGGCAACCGAACCGTCGACATCGCCCAGACCATCGACGGCGCCGGACAGGTCGTGCATACCGAGACGGTAACGGTCTACGACAGCCATAACCGCCTCGCCGTGGTGACCACCGAGAACCCCGACAACAGCGTGACCAACACCCGCGTCGTGTACAACTACGATGCCGTCGGCAACCGACGGGCGGTGTTCACCCAAAGTGCCTACGGCCCCACCTCGTCACCGATCAGCGGCAACGGCGGCGCACCGACGGGCGCAGTCGGCACCCAGACGCTGACCCCAGGGGCGCCGTGGAACCTTGGCATTGCCAGCAACTTCGTCGACAACCTCGGCTTCGGACTCACCTTCACGGCCACGCAGGCCAACGGCAGCGCCTTGCCCGCCTGGATGAGCTTCAACAGCAACGGCATCTTCAGCGGCAATCCGGCCGCCGCCGGCAGCTGGAGCATCAAGGTCACCGCCACCGACGTCAACGGCCAAAGCGTCAGCAGCACTTTCACCGTGACCGTACCCGTGGTCGCGCCGGTATTCACTGCCGGTGCCGGGAACCAGACGGGCAGCGTGCACGGCGCCCTGAACTTCAGCGTGGCGGGCGCCACGGACGCCAACGGCTCGGCACTCACCTACAGCGCCAAACTGAGCAGCGGCGCGGCACTACCTTCCTGGTTGAGCTTCAACGCCAGCACGCGCACCTTCAGCGGCACGCCGCCGGTCGGCAGCATCGGCAACTACGCGCTGAAGGTGACCGCCAGCGCCGCCAACGGCGGCACCGCCTCCGAGACCTTCACGCTGACTGTGGCTCCGACGGCACCGGTTTATGCCGGTGGCGTAGGCAACCAGGCGCTCTATGGCGGGCGGGCCTTCAGCTTTGCCTATGCGGCCAGCGACTTTACCGAGGCGGATGGCGACGCGCTGGTCTTCAGCGCCGGCTCCTATGTGATGAGCGGCGGCGTCGAGACACGTGGCGCCTTGCCAAGCTGGATGAGCTTCAACGCCAGCACGCGCACCTTCACTGGCACGCCACCGACCAGTGCCAACGGGCAAAGCTTCAATTTGTACCTGATGGCAACGAACCCCCAGGGCCAGTTGGCCGAGGCGCACTTCACGGTCACCGTGTCGCTGTATGTGCAGCCGGCACCGGTGTACCACGGCACGCTGGTCAACCAGACCGGCACGATCGGGGGCAGTTCGCTCAATATCACCTTGCCCAGCGGCGCCTTCACCGAACCCGATGGCGGTGCGCTCACCTACAGCGGCATGGTGTTGATTCCCCAACACCAGCTTGTTGAACTCGGCCCAGATCTGCTGATCAATGCCACGTCATCGACGCAATCCTTCGCGATGCCCTCGATGCTCCCTCCGGGCACGACCATCACGGTGCCTGCGCAATGGGTGCCGATGAGCCAGGTGGGCTTGAGCATCAACGCCACTACCGGGGCCATCACAGGTGTGCCGACCACTCTCGACTACCTCGTCTCGGAGGTCACCGACACCTACCAGAGGGACAGCAGCTACCAGTTGGAAGTCATCGCGACCAACGGTCAGGGCGGCACGGCGGCGGCGCAGTTCACCTTGACCAACAGCCTCGCCTCACCCACCGTCACCCAGGCGATCGCCAACCCGGCGGCGAAGAACCCCGGTGCAGGGGCGATCCAGATCGTGCAAAGCAATACCTTCAGCGACCCCTACGGCGCTGGGCTCACCTACAGCGCCAAGCTTTCCAGTGGCGCAGCGCTCCCGGCCGGGTTGAGCTGGAGCGGCAGCACGCTGACGATCGGCACGCTGGCTGGCGGCAGTTATGCCATCGTGGTCACCGCGAAGGACGGGCTGGGGCATACCGGCACCGCATCGTTCACGCTGACGGTCAACAACGTGGCGCCGGTCATTTCCGGCGCGATGACGAATCAGACGTCGTACATGCAAACCGCCATGGCGTCCTATCAGGCACCCGCCGCCACCGATGTCAACAGCGACGCCATCACCTACAGTGCCACGGGCCTGCCGCCCGGAGTGAGTTTCAACGCCGCCACGCGCACCTTCAGCGGCACGCCGACCGCCACCGGCACCTATACCGTCACCTACAAAGCCACCGACAGCAAAGGCGCCTCATCCACCAAGACCTTCACGTTCACGGTCTTGGCAGCGACCTTGCCGCCTGTTTACGGCAGCTACCCGAACCAGACCGGCATCATCGGCAGACCGCTGAGCATTCCCATGCCAGCTGGCGCGTTCACCTCCCCGGGTGGTCAGGCACTTACCTATACGGCGATGGTGCTGATTCCCCAGCACCAGCTTGTCGAACTGGGTCCGGAACTGATGGCCGCGGCCACATACTCGACGCAATCCCAAGCCGATCCCTCGATGCGGCCCCCGGGCACGACCATCACCGTGCCAGCGCAATGGGTGGCGATCAGCACGGTAGGCCTGTCCATCAGCGCAAACGGCACGATCAGCGGCACGCCCAGGACGCTCGACTACCTCATCAACGAAACCACTGATGCGTATCGCCACGACCTCAGCTACCAGCTGAAAATCACGGCCAGCAACGCCTATGGCTCGGCAACCGGTCAGTTCACGTTGACCAATGGTGCCGCCGGTACGGCCTCCGTGGCGGCCCCGACATTGTTGACGGCGTCGCTCGCGGGTGGTGGCGTCATGTCGCCCAACCTGATACCCATCGATCCGGGCGGTGGTGGCGACGGCGGTGGCGGCAGCGGTGGTGGCGGTACGCCTCCGCCGACGCTGACGCCCAACATCGAGTCCTACTGGTTCACCTACGACGCCGACAACCGGGTGGTGATTTCAGACGGCTCGCTGGTCAACGGCGTGATCAAGCTGACCGACGAGGCGATGTCGTACGAGCTCGGCTACGACGCGGCCGGCAACGCCACCGTGCGCACCACGATCAACAGCGCCGGCACGGTGATGACGCAGGCTTCGTACTACGACGCACGCAATGAGTTGGTGCAGGCAAACTATTCGATGAACGCGTCGACCCCAATCTATCGCGGCGTCGAGGAGCTGCGCAGCTACGACCCCACCGGCAAGCTGGCGGCGACCGAGCAGTTCTACGCGCTCGGCACGATCGTGGGCGAGTCGAACATGCCGTACTGGAAGCGCGATCCAGACCTGGAGGAAGAGGGCGCCTACGACGGCACCAACGTGGGCGGCACGCTGGCCTCGGCGACGATCGAGCACTACGACGCCAGCGGCCAGCTGCTGCAGGAACAGAGCTTCGGACACCCCGCATCGTGGCGCGGCGATGATGCCAGCCCGACCGTGCCCACCACTCTGCCGGTGGTGGATGCCTCCACCTGGGGCGGCCTCAACCTGCTCAACGCGGTGACCTACAAGACCGCCACCGGAGCCACCGGTTACGATGCAGCGGGCAACGTCACCGCATACTCGTACTTCACCGCCGCCACGTCCCGCACCGACCGGTACACGGTGAGTTACCAGAAGAAGGACAGCTACCTGGAGAAGGCCACCAGCGGCAGCAGCAGCGACAGCAACTACCGCCCGGCCACCGACACCAGCTACTACGACAGCCTGGGCGAGCGGATCGCGATCGTGCAGCACGTGCAATTGTCCAGCGGCACGCTGGCCGACACCGTGCGTGCGTTCGCGTTCGACGCCAGCGGGCAGATCGTGCAGCGCCGCGACGGCACGGTGGCGGGCAGCAGCTTCATCGCCACGGGCGGCGCCGGTACCACCCACTACGCCTACGTGAACGGCCAGTCGGTGGGCGGCTTCGACGACGCCGGCAACATCGACGTGCTGGACGGGCTGACCGCCTTCAGCAACAGCGAATCGGGCACCTCCGGCTACGTCACCCAGTTCGGCGACACGCTCAAGAGCATCGCCCAGGCGCAGTACGGCAACGCCAGCCTGTGGTACGTGATCGCGCAGGCCAACGCCCTGTCCAGTGACGACGACCTGGTGGCGGGGCAGACGCTGAGCATTCCGCAGGTGACGACGCATGGCAATGATGCGGCGACGTTCCGGCCGTACGATCCGTCGCGGATCGCGGGGAGTACGACGCCGCCGAGCGTGTATGCGCCGCCACCGCCGCCGCCGCCGAGCAAGCATTGCAATGCGTTGGCGGCGATTGTGATTATTGCCGTGGCGGTGATCGTTTCCGTGGTGACGTACGGGGCATTGTCAGGGGAAATGGCCGGATGGGCCGCTGGTGCCTTGGCCGGAGCGGCAGGCAGTGCAGCTAGCCAAGTGGCGGGTAACGCCATGGGAACACAACATGGCTTTGACTGGGGCCAAGTCGCTCTGGGAGCTGTGGGCGGGGCCATCGGTGGCGCCGTGGCTTCTGAGCTGTCATCGAGCAGTACTTTCGGTACAACATTCACCGAAGGGGCGGGCGCCAATGGACTCAACGCCTATGGCAATGCCGTTGCCGGTGCGGCCAGCTATGTGGGGAACTACGAAGCCAGCAAGCTTCTGGATGAGCCGGCACATTTCAGCTGGGCGGGGCTGGTGGCCAGTGCTGCGGGGTCGGCCGTAGGCGGCAAGCTGGGTTCAACCCGTGAAGACGTCAACGCGGGGCGGTTGAGTAGCAACTACTGGGGCAACATCGGCGCCAACGCGGCCCAGGACGTCGTGACCCGCGAGGTAAGTGTGGGATTGGGCGACAACCATGTGAAGAGCTGGGAGCAGGTGGGCGAGGACGTGTTCGGGAATGCGTTGGGCAACGCGGCGGTTGCCGGGCTCAATTACGAACGCCAGAAGAAATGGGTGGATGAACTAGGAAAGAAGGTAAGTGTCAACGTGGCCCAGGTGGATGCAGACGTGACTGCTCGCATGGATGGCGCTGCACAAGGAGCGATGTCAGGAGTGGCTGCCGCCGATACGAGGGCGTTCGACGACGCATTCCAGCAGTCGACGGACGACTGGTTTGCCGTAAATGAACCGGTGGAAGCGCCAGGGCAGTTCCCGGCAGAGGTTGCCAGCTTGAATCGAGTGTCGGGAAGTGTGGAAGGGATGTCGGGCAACGCCTCACGATGGATTCCCTACGGAAACGCCAAGTTGCTTGCATGGGGGCAACCGGCTCCCCGAGAGCGGGCCTACATCGGCGTATCTTCCTCCTCTTCAAATGCTCTTCCACCGATTGAAGCTCCGTCGTATCAGGTAGCAGAGGGTTACTTCGAGCAAGCGCAGGATATCGCGGTACAGGGGTACAACGATCCCAACAACAGCCTGTTTCAACGTGGGGTGTATGCGGTCTTGGGGGGCTTGGAAGAACCGCTCAACTTGGCCGAGAGCGCCGTTCGGGGCATGATGAACGTGCCGGCTGACGCGGCAATCGCGGCGCAGAACTTCGCAGCGGCTTCATTGACGGACAACACGGACGACAGGCTGACCTACATCGGCAATGGTCTGGGAGCAGCCGGTACATCGCTGTTGAATCTGGCGGGTATCGGCGGACTGCTGGGTCGCGCGACAATGGGTACAGTGCTGGATGTCAATGGTAACGTTCCTTGGCGGGTGGTGACATCGGAGGGGGGTGTTCCAAACACAGCAGATGCTTTGAGTGCAGGCGTTGATGTTCGTGTAAGTAGTCGACCCCAGTGGCTGCAGCGCCTTGATGCCGGAAATGATTTTAACGCGGAACGCGCGTCGGCCTACCCGTACAACGAGGTTTACGTCAATAAGGCGGATGGATCCGGGTACTATCGATTGGACTCTTATGATCCAGCAGCTGGTGAGATCGTATCGCGCAAATTCACTCAGCTTTCGGATGTGCAAGAGAACACTGCTGTTCGTTACATCAACGAGATTTCAGCGAAGTATCCGGTCAACGGTGTCGTAGCTAATGTTCAATCGAGCGGTGATCTATCCGGACAGCTGTTGCGCGGTCAGTATTACCTGGAGGTTCCGGTGCAAGCTCGCCCAATTCCTCAGTCGGTATTGGATGCTGCCAACCGGCAGGGTGTTTTGATTCGTGACATTAATGGCAAGGTGTACTGATGAGTAGGCAAGTTTTCTATTGCAAATCTTGGTTCCGCGCCAAGAAGCGCCCGACTGAACTTTGGTCGGAAGCGGATGCGAAGGTTGCCCACGAAACCGGGCAGGCGTACGTTGCACTTGTGGACTCGATAGAGCGACCCTTTTGTTTTCTCGAGATCACGCCAAAAGCCGTGGGTGTTGGCTTCCTGGACGAATTCCTTCGCGAATCCTTGTCGTACGACTTCCAAGAGGTTGAGCCGGGGATGTTGTTTTTGACCATGGCCACTCATCGAGAATTTGAGGGTGACACGGATACGGTTGTTAGTGGCTCGTCTTACATCTTTAGTCGTGATGGCCAGGTTCGGATTAGGAGAGAGTTCTTCAATCCACACCGTCTCGAAACGGCCTCGTCATCTGCAGATGTGAGCGCGAATTACGCGCCGATGCCTGTGTTTGGTGGGTATGAGGATCTTATCCGCGTGGAGCGCGGCTGAACCTTGGAAACCAGCGAAACAGGGGTCGAAACAGGGGTCGACACGAAACAGGGGTCAGGTTGGACTTTCTGAGGATGGCTCGGATTTTCTGGGTCTGCCGATTTTGGCGGGGGCCGGCACGGCGGGACAATTGGGCTTCGATCGCAGCGCGAAAGCGCTCGGTTCCGTACGCATGCTGGCGTTGAAGAAAACCGAAACAGGGGTCAGGTTGGACTTTCTGAGGATGGCTCGGATTTTCTGGGTCTGCCGATTTTGGCGGGGCCGGCACGGCGGGACAATTGGGCTTCGATCACAGCGCGAAAGCGCTCGGTTCCGTACGCATGCTGGCGTTGAAGATGCAGCCGCAGGTTGTCCAGTTCATCGCTCGGGATGGCCTGCTCGACAAGGGCGCGATAGGCCGCACAACGATCAGACTCATTGGTGCCAAGGCTCAGATAGCAAGGATGCGGATGAATTACGGGATTCGCCAAGCCCTGCGCATTGCTCGCATAGCTTGACCAGGGATAGTCGGTGGCCGCATTGACCAATCAAAGGGGGCCAATCAAAGGAGACGGAGGTAATCAAATCTCGATCCTTGGTCTTGGTCGCCCGCATGGGCGGCAGGCAGCCGTCCTTCTCGGCGTCTTCTCCACCATGCGCTGAAACCGCTCATAACCAAGTGCATACTCCTGATCCACGTTTTGCCGGATACGGCAAGGTCACTATCGGTCATGCCTTCGCGCAGCCATGTACGATAAAACTTCAAAGTTCGTCGGAGCTATGGCACGGTGCCAGGTAGTGCGGATATGGCGTGATCCGTGGATCACAGGCCAGCCCAAGATGCGTGTGAACGCTTGACGGGTAACAGGTGTCAGTGTGTCCCCGGGCACTGGAGAGATAGCCGCTCAGACACGAGTGCACTGATTTTTGATTTTCATGGAGGAGTGAAATGGTTATGCATGTACGCCGGTGGCTGGTGATATTGGTCCTTTGTTTCAGCAATGTTGTTTTCGCAGGTACTGTCACTGTGGGTGACATGTCTTCCACGGGCTCGCCCGGCGCTACCGTGCCTGGCATCGGGGTGGACTATTTCGTCTACGATACCGGCACTTACAATCCAGAGCAGCCGAGCGGGCAATCAAACAATTGGTATACGCCGGGACGCAACTTCAAGACGCCCATTGGCCTTTCCAATCTTGAGCCGTCGCTGGTGGATAGTCAGCTTTCGCACATGCGCGCATCGGGCATGGACTGGATAACCATCCAGATCCAGATCGACAACTTCAAGGGCTGCGAGACGAACGGCAGTGGAAGTTGCAATGACGGGTTCGTCGATGGAATCTGGGGCGAGATCAACGATTATTCGAGCTATGCGCTGCCTTTGCAGGAACAAACCAACCTGAGGAACATGCTGGCGAAAATCCGCTCGCTGGGTTTTCGCCACGTAGTCATTCGTTTCATGAACTATTCGCCAGGGATAAATGGCGCGTTTGACGAGACAAACTACCAGGCAGCGTGGAACATGATAGTCAAGACGCGCGCCATCACATATCAAGCACTGGATGGGGCCATCACCAAGCCATTGTTCGACCTTGATGGCGAAGGCCCCGGTTCGCCAGCAGCGGACCGTCAACATTACGACCAGCGCCTCTGGTCAGACTATACCTACACTTTTGGATCGTCCGACACGGCTGGTTTTTCGATTATCGGTGACAATTATCATCTGACCAACGGCATTCCCATTTTCGGATCCATAAAGCCCGCAATTTATGCATTCGATATCTACGGCGATGTCGGGCAGGGTTTGGTCAACGCCTGGAACGCGCTGGGATCCGAGAAAAACAAGCCGATCATGATCATGGAAACTTATTCCAATGATACCCAGACGGCGAACGAAATTAAGCAGGTGCTGTTGTCGCACCCTGGAATAAACCTTGTCGGAATCATGCAGTGGCAGACAACGCGGGCGACGCCGTGCGAGGGGTGCAGCACGAATATCCGACTTTCGGCGGTCGACAGCCTCAACCAGGCTAACCAGGTTTCGAATTATGAAATGGTTCTGGCCAAGTTCTCCACGGAAACGAGCAATGCGTCGACGATCAGCATGAATGACATCGACTGCTCGACAAGCGGCTCATCCGTTTGTTCGATTCAGGGAAGTTTTCATAGCGCCAGCGGCAGCTTCCAGGTGTACGTACGGATGCCTGGACAGTCGCCGCAATTAATGGCCTGTGGCGGATCTTCCGGGCAGGCCATGGTGAACTGGATTCAGCGTAACAAGCTCTATGAGTTCAGCCTGTACCAAGGCAGTTCGTGTTCAGCGCCGATCACTGGCATCTCGCCGTCGGCCATCGCCACGGTGAGCACTCGATACTAGTTGATGGCGTCAGCCCTGAATTGGCAGGGCAGCATGGCAATCTCGTTGTCCTGACTCCTCGCAGGACAACGAGATCGCCGCCGATCAGATCTTCTTCAATCCCACCAGCATGTCGACGAAGCGTTGCTGGAAACGCGGATCGATATCGAATGCCTGGTTGATGCTTTCCATCATCGGCAGGAACTGGGAGTCCTGGCGAAAGTCGCTGCCGAACTCCCACAGCAGGATTTCGCGCAGGACAGGAAGGCGCATGTCGGCGACCGACTGCGGATTGCCGGTATCCATGTTCCTGGCCAGTTCGTGCAGGCGGCGCCGCAGCTCGGCAGTCTGCCGCACCGGGCTGGGGGAAGTTGAACCGTTTTCAGACTGATCGACGGCCGAGTTTTTGGTACCGCGACCGGCCCGCGGGGCCCGGTCGCGGGCGAGCAACCGCATGGTTTCGATCAGCGATGAAGACGGTGAAATTCGGTCGGTCGGCATGAAACCTTTCCTGCAGAAGCGGATGTCCTGATTCGAGTCTAGCCCCGTCCTCTTCGATCGAAAACCCGCCAGCGGGAGCAAGCCGGCTTTCGAACTGAAACGTCATTCGGTGTCGCAATAAATTACGATAATTTCCAAAAAGCCATTCGGAACAAGGTGTTATGTATCGCAATATGTTGCGTTCAATTTTATGTTGACAGGCGTTCACACCCACGCCTAACCTCCGCACCGTTGCAGCTCGGGATTTTCAGCACGCTGGAAAATCCTCCACACCGTGCAGGGGCGCTGTGTCGAAACGGCTGTGTAGTAGGGAGTAGGGGAAAGCATGGATGCCATGCCAAGCCGCGGCGGATACCGCGGACTAATGCTCGTCGCTCGAAATCCGTCACTCAAGATTCCTTCCATCCCACTTGTCCCGCCTCGCCGGGGAAAGTTTAGGGGTGTGGCATGACGCGTGCCTCGCAATTGCGGGCATTCATCGCCCAGGATCCCTCAAACGTGGTCCTGCTCTGTGAGCTGCTCGATGAACTGCTGGGCGAAGGTCTGCCGGATGAGGCAGCCGCGCAACTGGAGTCTGCACCTGCGGAAGTGCGCACCTTGCCAGCCGTCAGGTTTCGCGAAGCGCGCTGCGCCATGATGCAGCGGAATTTTTCCGCTGCCGTGGCCTTGCTGCAGCCGCTCGTCGATGGTGCGGATGCCGTACCCACCGGCATGGCCCATGATCTCGCCTACGCACACTTTGCGCTGGGTCATCTTGACCAGGCGATGCAACGGCTTTCCGGTGTCCGTGCCGAGGGGGACGAGGCCGTCGCCGTGGCCTTGCTGAAGGCTCGCATCCTCCACCACCACCAACTTTTTGCAGAAGCACTGGAGACGCTGGCCGCATTCGATTCGCCGATTCGGCGCGCCGAAGTGCTCGGCTTGCGCTCGATGTTGCTGCTGGACAACGGTGATGCCACGGGAGCGGCGATTGCCGCGAGCCAGGCGCTGGCCATCGACCCTTCCCAGTACGAGGCCGTGATTACGGCGGGTACGGTGGCGCTATGGGAGCAGCGGCTGGACGAGTCCCAGGTGATGTTCGAGCAGGCGCTACGAACCGACCCGGGTTCGGGCAGGGCACTGCTGGGCCTGGGCCAGAACCAGATGTTGCGTGCGGACGTTCCCGCCGCACGCGCTTCGCTCGAACGGGCACTGGCGGGCATGCCGGGCCACATCGGCACGTGGCATGCACTGGCCTGGTGCCAGTTGCTGGAAGGCGACCTGGCCGGCGCAGCGCACAGTTTCGACCGAGCGTTTGCGATCGACCGTACATTCGGCGAGACGCACGGCGGCGTGGCCCTGGTGCATGCGCTTCGTGGCGAACGTGTTGCCGCGGAGGAATCGATTCGGCGTGCCATGCGTCTCGATCCCGACGGATCGGCGGCCCGTTATGCACGCAGCGTGTTGCTGCTGGACGACGGACAGCCTGACGAGGCCCGGAAGGTGGTCGACGGCATTTTGATGTCATCGTCCGGCCGCACGATGGGGGTGCCGCCCGATTTCATCTTTCGCCTGCGCGAACTCGTGCGCCCGCGGGGATAGTCCATGGATAGCGATACCGCCATGCACCTGCTCTCGGAAACGCTGCTGACGGCCGCGAAGATTTCCGCACCGATGCTGCTGGCGACACTTGCCGTGGGCGTCCTGGTTTCCATTTTGCAGGTGGTGACGCAGATCCAGGAGATGACACTCACCTTCATTCCCAAGCTGGTGGTTGTGGTGGCGATGTTTCTCGCCACTGGCGCCTGGATGATGGCGGTGGTGGTGGAGTTCACCAAACGCTTGTTTGGCCTGATTGCAGGGATGTGACGGTGTTGCAAGAAGTCATGGACATCGGCATGGCTGCCTTCCTGTTGGCAATGGCGCGTTTCGCACCGTTGCTGATGGTGCCGGCGTTCACGCCTTTTGCCTGGGTGCCGGCCTACGTGCGCGTGATCATGCTGCTTGCGTTGACGATGGTGGCCGTGGGTGGTGGCGTTGGGACGGTGCCGCACTTCAGCATCGATGCACCGCTGCCGTTCCTGTTGGCGCTGGTCGGCGAGAGCCTGATGGGATTTTCGCTCAGCCTGGCGGTGGTATTGCCGGCGGCCGCGCTTGGATTCTCGGCCAGCGTGGTCGACATGCAATCGGGCATTGCTGCGGCAAGCCTGTTCAATCCGTCCACGCGGGTGACCGAGGCGCTGGTCGCCACGACGGTGCAATGGGCCGGAATGATGGTGTTCTTTGCCACGGGGCTGCATCTGTTGCTGCTGCAGGGCCTGGTTGCCTCGACGCGGTTGGTGCCGCTGGGAAGCGGAGGACTGATGCTTTCGCCCGCCGATTTCATGCGCATGCTCTCTTCGCAGTTCCTGCTTGGGATGACCGTGGTGATACCGGTGGTACTGGGGCTTTTCGCGATTGATCTGGCGATTGCCTACGCCAGCCGGTCGATGCCGCAGGCCAACGTCTATTTCGTGGCGTTGCCGCTGAAGATGCTGTCGGCGTTCATCCTGCTGGCCGGTGCGTTGCGCTGGGCGCCTCTGCTGATCGGGCGCCTTTACCGCGATGCCTTTTCCTCGCTGTCCGTGCTGACAGGGCGCTGAGCATGGCTGACGAGCAGTCCAAGACCGAACAGCCGACGCCCTACCGTCTGCAGGAAGCGCACGACCGCGGGCAGGTGGCTCGTAGCGCCGATCTCAGTGGCGTGCTGGTCACGGTCGTGTTCAGCGTGGCTTTTGCCACCTCCAGTTACGCCATCGCCGGTGCCCTGGCCCGGGGCGTGCAACGCACCCTGCTGATGGCTGGCAATGCGCCAGCACCCTCGGCCGGATTGGCGCGGTGGCTGCAGGCCACGTTCGCTCCGCTCTGGCAGGCGTTGCTGCCGGTGGTACTGGCGGTAGTGGTGGCCGCGGTGATCGCCAACATCGTGCAGACCGGGCCGACATTCAGCACCACGCCGCTCAAGCCGGACTTCAGCCGGCTCAACCCTGCGCAGGGTGCGAAGCGCATTTTCTCGATGCAGATTCTGTGGGAACTGTTCAAGCTGGTTATGAAGACCTCGCTGCTGGGCGGCGTGGGCTGGATGGTTGCGTCGGACATCCACCGTCGCGTGGATGCCGCTGCGCTGACTGCACCCTCGGGAATGGCCATGCTGTTCCGGTCGACCTTTGTCCAGGTAACCACCTGGACGCTTGTGCTGCTGGGACTGGTGGCCTTGCTGGATGTCTGGTTCACCCGCCGCGAATACATCCGCAAGCTGCGCATGAGCCGGCGCGACATGAAGGATGAGGTGAAGCGCCGCGATGGCGATCCGGACGTGCGCAGCAAGCGCAAGCGCCTCATCGCCGAGCTGCTGAAGCATTCGCGCTCGATCGCCCGTGTGCCCGAGGCCGACATCGTGCTGGCCAATCCCACCCATCTGGCCGTCGCGCTGCAGTATCGCCCCAGGAGCATGCGCTCGCCGGTGGTGTTGTCGAAGGGTGTCGATGCGGTGGCAGCGCAGATGCGCCTGATCGCCTCGCGTTCCGATGTGCCATGCCTGCATTCGCCGGAACTGGCGCGAGCGATATTCCGCGAATGCAAGATCGACCAGCCGATCCCGGCTGATCTCTACACCCAGCTGGCGCCGGTCTACCGGTGGCTGATGAAGCGTCCCGGCAACAGGATCTTCTCATGAGCGGCATGTTCGCCCAGCTCTGGCGCAACAAGCGCGACGTGCTGCTCGTGCTTGGCGTGATCGTGATCCTGGTCATCCTGTTCACGCCGATTCCGTCGGCGTTGCTGGATTTCCTGCTGGTGCTCAATTTCACGGCAGCTCTTCTGGTGCTGTTGATCACCTTTTTCAGCGATTCGCCGCTGAGTTTCTCGACGTTCCCTTCGCTGCTGCTTATCACCACACTGTTCCGGCTGGCGCTGAATATTTCCGCCACTCGCCTGATCCTGGACAGCGGGAATGCCGGGCGGGTGATCAATGCGATCGGCAGCTACGTGGTCGGCGGCAACTACGTGATCGGGCTGGTGGTGTTCCTGATTCTGGTGGTCGTGCAGTACGTGGTGGTCACCAGCGGCGCCCAACGCGTGGCCGAGGTGGCCGCGCGGTTTACCCTCGACAGCATGCCCGGCAAGCAGATGAGCATCGACGCCGACATGAACATGGGTCTGATCGACGAGCATGAAGCGAAGCGGCGACGGAACCAGGTAGAGAAGGAAGCCAGCTTCTACGGTGCCATGGACGGTGCCACCAAGTTCGTGAAGGGTGATGCGATCGCAGGCATCATGATCATCCTGATCGACATCGTCGGCGGCCTTGCCGTGGGCATGGTTCAGCATGGCATGAGCTGGGGCGACGCCGCGCATCGTTACACCTTGCTCACCGTGGGCGATGGCATCGTCACGCAGATCCCTTCGCTGGTGATCGCCGTGGCTACCGGCATCATCGTGACGCGGGCGGCTTCGGACTCGCTGCTGGGCACCGAGATTGCGAAACAGGTGCTGTCCAACTCCTACACCCTGGTGATCGTCGGGTTGGCGCTGGCAGGCCTGATGTTCCTGCCGGGACTGCCGGCATGGCCGGTGCTGCTGGTGCTGCTGGGAGTCGGTGGGCTTGCCTACATCAGCGCGCGTGCGGCGCCCGGGGCGGGGGATGAACCAGTGAAAGATCCGGTGCCAGCCACCGGACGTCCCGAAGAGGATCTCTACAAGCTGCTCAGCGTGGAGCCGATCGAGATTCATCTGGGCAATGCGATCGTGTCTGCCTACAAGGCGCGTGGCCTGGACATGGGCGAGCGCATCGCGACCTTCCGCAAGCAGTTCGCGCTGGACGGCGGCTTTGTCCTGCCCAAGGTGAAACTGATACAGGAGTTGCCGCTGCCTGCCGACGCCTATGAACTGCATGTGCAGGGCGCGCGTGCCGGCCGCGGCGAGCTGCGCTTTGACTCGCTGCTGGCGATCAATCCCGGCGGCAAGCGCGCCAGGCTTGAGGGCCCCGAAACGCGCGACCCGGCTTACGGGTTGCCGGCACAGTGGATCAGCGCCGAACAACGCCAGTACGCCCGTGGCGCGGGTTATACCCTGGTGGATCCGGAGACCGTGCTGATCACGCATCTTGGCGAGGTCGTCAAGCGCCATGCCTCGGACCTGCTGACGCGGGCCGAGACCGAACGCCTGGTGATGCGCGTGCGCGAGCGGCAGCCTTCGCTGGTCGACGAACTGGTGCCGGGCGTCATGTCGCATACGGACATCCAGAAAGTATTGCAGCAACTGCTGCGCGAGCAGGTCAGCATTCGTCACATCGAGGCCATCCTCGAAGTGCTGGTGGACGCCGGCAAGACGATGAAGCAGACCGAGGATCTGGTCGAGCGCGTGCGTGAACGTCTTGGTCCGTCGATCTGCCAGCGTCTGAGCAATGCGCAAGGCGAACTCCATGTCTTGACGCTTGCCCCCGAACTTGAGCGATCGATCGTGGCGGCGGTGCGCCAGCGTGACGGTGGCGGTGTGTTGATCGGTGACCTTGGCCAGCTTGACGCCCTGATCGGCGGGCTGGCGCGGCAGACCGAGGCCATGATGGCGCGCAGCCACCTGCCTGTGCTGCTGTGCCCCGGACTGGTGCGCCGGCATCTGCGCGCATTGATCCAGCGCAGCCTTCCACACGTCACCGTGCTCGGTATCAACGAAGTGCCGTCCACCGTGGTGGTGAAGGCATTCGGCACGGTCACCACTCAAACCGCGACACACGCCGCCTGAGGCCGCCATGAGCAGCAGCATCACCCACATCGCGCGCTATCTCGGCAACGACGTCGAGGCCCTCGACATGACCAGCCAGAACGTGGCGAACATGCGAACCACCGGCTACCGCGCCGAGCGAACGAAGACCGATTTCAGAACGGGAACGATGGAGCCGCTGGCCGCGCTGGATATTTCCGATGGCGATCTGGACATGACCGGCCGGCCGCTGGATCTGGCCATGCGAGGTCCCGGCTTCTTCGTCGTGGATGTCGATGGCCGCGAAATGCTGACCCGCGATGGCCAGTTTCATGTCGACGCCAACCAGCAGCTGGTCGATGTTTCAGGCCATCCGGTACTTGGTCAGTCCGGCCCGATCTTGCTGAGCCACGACAAGGTGCACATCAACGGGGCGGGCGAGATTCTCGATGGCGACAAGAGCATCGACAGCCTGCGAGTGGTGGCCGTGGCGACGCCCGAGGGCCTGCGGGAAGCCGGAAACGGGTTGTATGTCTATGCCGGTGCGACGACCGAATGGAGCGGCAGCGTCCATCAGGGTGCGCTGGAAAGATCCAACGTGGACGCAGCTTCGGAAATGGTCCGGCTGATGGAGCTCACTCGTCACGCACAGTCGGTTCAGCGCGCACTGCAGGCCTATGACCAGGCCATGCAGACGGGCATCAACCATCTCGGCGACAACTCGTAAGGACATATCATGATCGACGCACTGTATATCGCCACCGCCGGACTGAAGAGTCAGCAGACACAGATCGACACCTTGTCGAACAACATTTCGAACATGCAGACCCCCGGGTACAAGAGTCAGCGGGTGGCTTTCGGCGACGTGGCCGTGATCTCGCCCGAGCAGGTGCAGGCTGGCATGTCGCCGGAAAGCGCCGGGGCAGGATCGCTGATCCTGTCGACCAGCGCGGTCTTCTCGCAGGGCGCCATGCAGCAGACCAACAAGGTGTGGGATCTGGCCATCCAGGGCGAGGGCTTCCTGGAAGTGGTCGATGGCAATGGCAACCATCTGTATACCCGAGCCGGGCAACTGCACGTGGATACGGAGGGCTACCTGGCCACTTCCGCAGGCGATCGCCTCGCCCAGGACATCCAGATCCCGCCAGATGCGACGAATGTGCAGGTGAACCAGGGCGGTCAGATCTACGCGACTTTGGGTGGTACGCAAACGCAGAGCCTGTTGGGCCAGATCGAATTGAGCACCTTTCCTTCTCCCGAAGGCCTGCAGTCCGTAGGCAGCAACAATTTTGCACCGACCCAGGCATCGGGCGATCCGAGTGTGGGCAAGCCCAACGAGGACGGCGTCGGCGCAGTGATGCAGGGCATGCTGGAAGGTTCCAACGTGGACATGGTTTCCGAGATGTCGACCCTGGTCATCGCCCAACGGGCGTATCAGCTGAATGCACGAGTGCTGCAGGCGGCCGATCAGATTCTCGACACGATCAACAATCTTCGCCAGTGAGCACGATGCGTCTCCTTCCCGCCGCATGGCTGTGGATGGCTTCGTTCACCGCTCTGGCGGTGCCGTCGCCTGCGGTCCAGCATGTCGCCGCGCCGCGCATCGTCGCTGCGGCGCGAGCGCAGATTGATGGGCGTCTCGGCGGCGAACTGGTGTCAGCCAACGTGGTGGTGGTGGGTACGCCGGCAGACGTGGTGGTGCCGTCGGGTTCCGTGACGCTGAAGCTGCATGCATTCGCGGGGAAATGGCCGCGCTCGCGTATCGGCGTGCCGGTGGATATCGCCGTTGACGGTCGTGTAGTGCGCGCCGTGACGGTCTGGTTCGCGCTGGAGCTTCAACGCGAGGTGCTCGGCTATGCGGCAGATGCCACGGCGGGCACGGTGGGGACTTCGTTGAAGCTGGTCCCACAGCAAGTGGATGTCGCCGCCGTACAGGGGAATCTCATACGCGACCCGCACGAACTTGATGGCTTGCGCCTGCGTCATGCCGTTCTGGCTGGCTCGACCGCAAGAGCCGAGGATTTCGAACGTATCCCTGATGTCGATCGGCAACAGCGGGTCAAGGTGGTGGTGATGTTGGGAGCCATCCGGATGCAGGCGCGGGGTACGGCGATCGGCAAGGGCAATACGGGCAGTGTTGTCGCCGTACTGGTCGATAACGCCGAAGCACCGGTGCGCGCGCGAGTCACTGACAAGGGAGCAGTTGAAGTTGTTCAGTAAATATTGGCTACTGGGGAGCCTGGCCTGGTTGCTTCTTGCGCCGTTGACGGCGCACGCGCAAGCCTCGTCAGGTTCGATGATCAATCCCGATACCTACCGCGGACTGGCGGCCGATCGGCGTGCCCATCTGCCGGGAGACACCTTGACGGTGTTGGTCACCGAGGCGGCGGTCGCTACGGCCAGCGCGAATACCGATGCCAACAGTGCGGTGAAGCTGGCGGCGAACACGCAGAACCGGTTCGGTGTGCACAACTACGGCATCGGACTTTCGGGAAGCGACGCAGGCCAGGGCCAGACTTCCAGGGCGGGTACGTTGCGGGCGGAACTGGCGGTACGCGTTTTGTCCGTGGAGGGTGATGGCCTGCTGCGCATCCATGGCGAGCAAACGGTTGTCGTCAATGGCGAGAGGCAACGATTCACGTTGACCGGCCTGGTGCGCGCCGAGGACATCTCGGCGACCAACACGATCCTTTCCAATCGCATCAGTGAAGCCAATATCGAGTTCACGGGCCACGGTGACGTTTCCGAGTCGCAGCGCCGCAGCATTCTCTATCGCATCACTCGCTGGCTGGGCCTGATATGAGACGCACGTTTCCTGTTTTCATCCTGCTGTCACTGTGCTGCGTCACGGCCTGGGCCGGAGGCGACAGCGTGCGGCTGAAGGAAATTGCCAGGGTAGAGGGTGTTCGCGACAACGCGCTTACGGGATACGGGCTGGTGGTTGGCCTTTCCGGTACCGGCGACTCCAGCAAGAACCGGCTGACTGTCCAGTCGGTGGCCAATGCCCTCAGTCATTTCGGGGTCAACATCAGCCCCGACGACTTGAACAGCCGAAATGTGGCCGCCGTAATGGTCACCACAAAGCTTCCCGCGTTTGCCGAATCGGGGCAGCAACTGGATGTATCGGTTTCCTCGGTAGGCGACGCGCGTAGCCTCGCCGGTGGCATCTTGCTGGAAACCCCGCTCAATGGGCCGGACGGAAAGCTCTATGCACTTGCGCAAGGCCCATTGGCGGTGGGTGGCTATGAGATCCACGCGTACGGCAGTTCGGAACAGAAAAACCATCCGACGGTCGGTCGCGTCCCGAATGGCGCACTGGTCGAGCGCGAGGCGCCGCTGGGCCTGGATTCCGGCGGCCGCACACTGGACGTCGTGCTCTATCAGCCCGACTTCACTACGGCCGAGCGCGTAGCCGATTCACTGCGTCGCAATGCTGGTGTGAATGCCATCGCCGAACACGCAGGCAAGATCCGCGTGACCTTTGCATCGCCGCCGCAGGATCTGGTTCGTGCCATATCGATGATCGAGAACGTGCCGGTGACGCCGGATCAGACCGCCCGTGTCGTGGTCAACGAGCGCACCGGTACGGTGGTGTCCGGAGGTGACGTACGGCTGGGTGCCGTCACGATTTCCCAAGGTGACTTGCGCATCGTGGTGCAGACCACCTATCAGGTATCGCAACCCGACGGCGTTCTGGTTCGGCCCTCGCCGAATATCGGTACGGCGGTCATACCGCAGGCCGACATCCATGTGAGGGAGCCGGAGGCGAAGATGGTGACCATTCCCGGCGGGGCCACGGTGGCTGACCTTATCGGCGCGCTGCGCGCGATACATCTTTCCACGCGGGATGTCATCACCATCCTTCAATCGATCAAGGACGCTGGCGCATTGCGCGGCGAACTGATCATTCAATGAGGCAATGCACATGGATCTGACCACGGAAGCCATACGGCTCGGCATGAACATGGCGCAAGTTCGCGCCGAGGTTGCCGGCGCAAATATCGCCAACGTCGATACGGCCGGATATCGCGCACAGCGCGTGGATTTTGGCGAAGCCATGGGGCTGCTACGCGAGGCAAGCGTGGATCCGGGCATGCAGGGCGATCGACTGGCGCAGGTGAGTCAGGCGACGCTGCGCGATTCCGTGCACACGGCAGACATCGGGGCCGAGGCATCGGCGAACCTGGATGGCGAGGTGGCTGAACTCGAATCGGCAGGCGCGAGTTTTCAGGCGCTGACCACCATCATGTCGCGACGTTTTGCCTTGATGCAGCTGGCGATGGCCGGGAGAAACTGACCATGAGCGTTGATTCAGTTCTCGCCGCATCACGCTTCGGTCTTGAATTCGAGCGGATGCGACTTGAGGCCGCCAGCCACAATATTGCAGTCGCCAACACTCCCACAGCACCTGGCCAGCCCGCGCAACTGCTGCGCGCGGTGGCCCGTCAGTCGAGCGGATTTGCCGGTGCGATCGGCGAATCGGGCTCGTCGGGCCAACCTGTGCTCGTGGCTACTGACGTTGCGCAGCGACAAGTACACGATCCATCCAGCCCGGCCGCAGACAAGGACGGCATGGTGAGCTATCCACGTGTTGATCTGGTGACCGAGATGAGCACGCTGGTGGAGGCGGGGCGCGCCTACGAAGCCAATGTGCGGGCGTTCAATACGCTGCGCAGCATGGCCCTGCACTCATTGGATATAGGGAGCGGCACATGAGCGTGATGCCTATTGATGGCGTTTCGATGGCGCCTGTGCGCATGCCTGAACGTGCCGTTGGCGAATCGTCGCCAGCGGGCCCGTCGTTCTTGCAGATGGCCGGAGCAGGCCTCGATCAGATCAATGGCAGCCTCAACGCCGCTGATGCGTCGGCGCGCGCATTGGCCGCCGGCAAGGACATTCCGCTGCAGGACGTCATGATCGCGATGGAGCACGCCCATCTGCAGTTGCAGTTTGCGGTCGAGGTGCGCAATCGGATTGTTGATGCTTACCAGAGCCTCACAAACATGCAGATGTAGCGCAACTGCCGTGATTGGCAGCTGACTTCGCATAAGCAGCTGCAGGGATCAGGAATGGAATGACCGGGCGAGGTGCCTGGGCGCCGTGGTCAAGGCCACGGCGGGAATTTTCGGAGTAGGTCATGCGGCACTTTTTTTCGTCCATGTCACAGCGTTCACGCCTTGCGTTTTTCGGCGGCGTGCTGTTGATCCTTTGCATCATTGGAGGCACGGCCTGGTGGGTATTGCACCCGCCTTATGGGGTGCTTTTCGGCGAGCTGCGCGAAGCGGATGCCGCCGAGATCACCACGGCGCTTGGCCAGATGCAGGTTTCCTACCGCCTGGACGATCAGGGGAAAACCATACTTGTGCCCGCCGATCAGGTCTACGACACCCGCATGAAACTGGTGTCCCAAGGTGTGCCGAAGGGTGGAAGCGTGGGATTCGAACTGTTCAAGGATTCGGACTATGGCGTCACGGAATTCGCGCAGAAGGTGAATTTTCAGCGTGCGCTGCAGGGCGAACTGGAACGCACGATCACATCATTGAGTGAAGTCGCCTCGGCACGAGTGCACCTGACGATCCATCACGCCAGCCTGTTCGAACACGATCAAGAGCCGTCCAAGGCCTCCGTGACCATCAACCTGCAGCCACAGAAGCATCTGAACGCGCGGGAGGTCGCCGGTATCCAGCGTCTGGTGGCATCCGCGGTCGAAGGATTGGCATCCGATTCCGTGGTGGTGCTGGACGACAAGGGCGTCGTGCTGTCGAGCAATGGTTCCGACGGGCAGGGAAGCGTGGCGCTGGGAGACAGGCTTGATCAACAGGGCCGCATGGAAAGCGAGATGAAATCTCGCATTGATCAGATGCTGCATCGCGTGCTTCCGGGTGATGACTTCACAATCTCGGTGGGCGTGCTGTTGAACTATGACCACGTCAAGAAGGTAAGTGATCGCCTGCTCGGCCAGGGCAAGAATGGCAATGGGCTATTGGTGCGTGAAAAGGTCGACGCAAGCGGACACGGGGTCGACAACTCCGATCCTGAGCACGTCAAGGCACTCCCGATCACCAATCAGCGTGAAGCCGAGTACGCCCACGGTCATGAACAGGAGGAGGTGGAGCGGGCACCCGGACGTATCGAGCGCATATCGGTAGGCGTCGTTGTTTCATCGGCGCTGTCCAAGGCGGAGATCGGCAAGCTGTCTGACGTGGTATCCGCGGGGCTGGGATTGGATCCGTCGCGGGGCGACAAGATCGACATCGCGGCGATCGCTCCCTCCGAGCGTGTAGCACCCATGACCACCGTTCCGGTGAGTAGGCCCGTGGCAATTGCGGAGTCTGCCAGCAATGCGTTGACTGCGGATGCATCGGCTTCAACGCCTTTCAACCTGGCTTGGTGGTGGTATGCGGCAGCGGCCGGGCTGGTTCTCGCCATTATGGCCGGCCTGATGATGACCGGACGCAACGTCCCCCGCCGCCTGTTGCCATCCGAACGCGAGGAAGCGCTTGCACAGTTGCGTCAATGGATGGATGCGCCGAGCGAGGTGAATTTGTGAGTCTTTCCGGTGCGCGCAAGGCTGCGTTGGCCATGGCGACGATGCATCCAGCGGATCGCGATTGGATGTTGTCGCGCATGCCCGCGGAATGGCGTGCAGCATTGAAGCCACTGATCGCCGATGCGCGTCGTTTCACCGACCTTGATGCTGAACTTCTGCAAGAAGTATTGGATGGCTCCGAAGCGACTTCGGTGGTCAGCGTGCCATCTCCGGCCATACTGATCGGCGTGCTGGACGGTCTATCCAACCAATGGGCTGCACGCGTCCTGACCACGGTTGCGGCAGATCATGCGGAAATCTACCTTGCGGCCTGCAGCAAGCTTCGTGGTGAAGCGATCCGCCACGAAATCGGGCAGGCCGGGCCGTCGATTCCGCGGGCGCTATCCCGCGCATTGGGGCGCTACATGGAGGAAGCCGGTCATGCCCTCAAGATGGAAGGCGCGCGATGATCCAGCGCTTGTCGCATGAAGCCATTTTGGAGGCCACGACCCATCGGGTGGTGGCAGGTGGAAGTGGGAGGGCAGCAATCGCCCCGGAAACTTCCAATCTCAAAAATATGGAAGCTGAGGCCTATCGCCTTGGCTATGCCGAAGGCTACGAAGCAGGTGAGGCGGACGGCCTGCGCGATGTGGCGCTGCGCATGCAAAGTTCCGAGGATGCCGCCGAGAAACGTCTGCAGGAACTCCAGAATGAGCGTGAGCGACTGTCCGCATTGCTCGGCGGGATCGGCGACGCGATGTGTCGTCATGTCGAAGCAATGGAAACCTTGGCTCTCGAAATCGCATTGAGCAGCCTGGCGCATGCCTTCGGTGAGTGGCATGAAGATCGCCAGCTTCTGCAGCGCATGTGTCGCCGTATGGTGGAGGAGTATCGCAGCAAGGCTGTCAGCCTTGCTGTATCGGCGTCGGATCGCGCCTGTCTTCCCGAGCAAATTGACGGGCTGACTATTGCTGCCAAGCCGGGACTGTCTCCGGGTGAATGCCACATCTTGACCGAACGCGGTCAGGTCGAAAGCACGGTAAGCCAGAGGCTGATGGCAATCCATGAGGCCATGCAGCAGATGTTGGGTGCTACGCCTGCATGAATGCGACCGCCTGCCTCGATCGCTATCGCGGCCTGTTGGCCGAACAGTTGCTGGTGCACAAGTGCGGCAGTCTGGTCGGCTTCAACGGATTGGTAGTCGAGGCGCGCGGACCCGATGCGACAATTGGCGAATTGTGCGAGATCGAGGTCGCCGTCGGAGAGCAGGCGATTCAGGCTGAAGTGGTGGGCTTTCGCGACGGACACGTCTTGTTGATGCCATTCGGTCACTTGCGTGGCGTGTGCGTCGGTGCAAGGGTGCGTGCGCTGGGACGCTCGCTCCGAGTGCCCGTCGGCCGCGCCATGATCGGGCGGGTGATCGATGCATTCGGCGTCCCGTTGGATGGTGGCCCCGACATTCCTGCCGAAGCGCAACGTGACATCCAGCGCGCGCCCATCAATCCATTGCGACGAGCACCGCTGGACGAGGTGCTCGAAACGGGGGTACGTGCTGTAGATGGCGTACTCCCGCTCGCCAAGGGGCAGCGCGTCGGGGTATTTGCCGGCAGCGGGGTGGGCAAGAGCACCCTGCTCGGCATGATGGCCCGACATGTTCGGGCGGAGGTCGTGGTGATCGCCCTGGTGGGCGAACGTGGGCGCGAGGTGGGTGAGTTCCTTGATCAGGCGCTGGGCCAGGAGGGGCGCGATCGCTCGGTGATGCTGGTGGCGACGGCGGATCAGCCTGCGCTGGTAAGAACGCATGCCGTGCACGCCGCCCATGCCGTGGCGGAGTACTTTCGGGACGAGGGCATGGATGTACTGCTGATCGTCGATTCCATCACCCGGTTCGCCATGGCCCAACGTGAAGTCGGGCTCGCCGTGGGAGAGCCGCCCACGTCGCGTGGCTATCCGCCATCGGTATTCAACTTGCTCCCACAAATACTTGAACGTGGCGGACGCGTGCGAGAGGGCGGTTCGATCTCGGCCATCTACAGCGTACTGGTCGAGGGCGATGACATGAACGAGCCGGTCGCCGATCACATGCGTGCGATTCTGGACGGTCACCTGGTGTTGTCGCGGGATATTGCAGCGCGCGGACAGTTTCCTGCGATCGACCTCTTGTCCAGCGTGAGCCGGCTCGTGTCGTCCGTGGCGGATGAAAAGCAGCAACAAGTGATCCAGCGCGTACGCGCGATCATTTCAACCTACCAGGCGTCGCGTGATCTGGTGGACATGGGCGCCTATCAGCCAGGCGCGAATGCCGCGCTGGACGAGGCCATCGTGCTCTATCCGCGGATCATCGACTGCCTGCGCCAAAGTCCCATGCAGTGGTCCACATGCAGCGAAAGTTCCTCGCTTTTGCGTGACATCGTGTCTGGGGATGAGCCGACATGAAGAGCGACCGCTTGCATGCGTACGAGGTACTGCAGCGCGTGGCCAAAGTGCGCGAAATGCGGGCATCGGCCGTATTGGCCTTGGCATCCGCCGAAGTCCGCATCTGCGAAGGGCGGCGCGACGAGATTGGCTCGGCTCGTGAAGCCGTATCAATAGCCAGCCGTGACAGCATGAAGAGCCATGCGGGTTTGGATTTGGCTCGCCATGAACTTCTCTCAAGTCTCGATACATGGCTGGCACAAAGAGAAGAGGTCGCTGCCGCTGAGCTGACTTCAGCCGAACAAACATGCCTGGAGCACGCAAACGCCTCGCTTCTTGCCAGGCGGTATCGCGAAAAAATCGATGAAAAGGTCGCCGAAACCGGTGCTGCAGTGGAACGGGAGCAAACCACCATGCAACAGGATGATGCCATCGAGTGCTGGCTCAGGAGCGGGGCGCGATGAAGGGTATAACGCTTTTGACGTTGTCCGTGATGCCAGCGGTGCGGCAGAGCCATCACTCGCCAGTTCGGGATTTCGCTGATGAACTGGATGAACACGGCAAGAACAAAAGGGGGGCTCAGCCGGAGGGCGCAGATGCACGTTCAAACGCGTATTCACGCGACCGCGCCCATGTGATGCAACTTGCCGAAATGACTGGCGGCGTCGACATGTCGCCAGCGTCCGTGATCTCTTCGGGCGAGATGCCCATGGCGGAGTCGGGTGACCGGATTGCCCTTGTCGGTACGCAATCTGCGCAGCCGTTGGATGTCGTGGTTCAGCCCAAGGGTGTCACTGAATCCTTCCTGGACTCCCGTGTATTCGGTGTGCACCTGCTGGCCGGCACCTATCTTTCAGAGCTGCACGTATCGACCGAACATGGGTCTGCCCAGGCTTTCCCTGGCATTGCGGTGTGTGGGGGATATGGGGGGCAGGGAGAAACGATCGGCAGGGTATCTGAGGCGTTCGTCAGTGCACAGTCGTTGTCCGGCAACTCGTCGCGGAGTACCGAAGAAGATCTTCTCGCCATTTGGGTGAGGAAAGCGCTGGAAATGATGACCGATGAAGTTCGCTCGCCGAACCAGGGAGAAGTGCTTCCCGAAGCCACTCAGGAAGCCATTTGGCCTGCGGAGTCCCTGCGCCTGACAAAACGGGCAGACGGCAGCCTGACACTTTGGCTGCGCGATTTCCGGTTGGACGAGGATGGCATGCGGCAAACCGTGGGCGTATTGGTCAAAGAGGCCGGTGCGAAGGGGATTCACCTGGGCAGGATTGTTTTCAATGGTCGCGAGGCCTGGCGCTCGCCAACCTTTACGAAGCAGGGGTAGTCATGTCAGTCGATGCCATCGGAGCCTTGTTGAATACCTCGGACAATTCGACTACGTCGAATTCGGGGATCAACGAGCAGGATTTCATCAAGTTGTTTGTCAGCGAGCTGCAGTTTCAGGATCCCATGCAGCCACTCGACAACAGCCAGTTTCTCACCCAGTTGGCGCAGTTCGTCAGCATCGAGCAGCAAAGCGAGGAAGTCTCGGGTATCAACAATCTGCTGACCCTTGGATCCCAGGGGCAACCACTGGGGTTGCTCACCCACAACGTGCAGGTGGCCAACGAGGACGGAACGACCAGCTCCGGCAAGGTCACCGGTATTCAGTACGGAGCGAATGGGATCAGGCTGACTGTGATGGCCGCGAACAACAACGTTCTCACCGACGTTGCGCTTTCCCAGATACAGCTTGTGACGCCTTGAAACTGGAGAATGAATCGTGTCGGGAATCATGCAATCTCTTTACAGCAGTGTTTCGGGGCTTTTCAGCTTCTCCAAGAGCCTAAACACCATCAGCAACAACATCAGCAACATGAATACGCCGGGGTTTCGCGGCAGCGAATCTTTCTTCGAGAACCTGATGGGCGAAACGGGTACCCGGATCGCGGGAACCGGCGAGAACCTCAGCGAAGGGCAGATCCAGCAGACCGGCACCGTGACCGACGCGGCGATCATGGGCGACGGGTTCTACATCCTCAAGGATTCGTCGGGCAACACCTATTACACCCGCTCGGGCCAGTTCGAGTTCAATTCATCCGGACAGTTGGTGGATTCGGTAAACAAGTACTTCGTGCAGGGCTTCGACCCATCCGGAAACCTGGGGAATATCGACATAACGAACTACAAGACACTGCCTGCGCAAGCGACCACCGCCCTGAACATGGCCGGCAACATCGCGCCTGGCGATCCCAGCGACAGTGTCAGCTCCATCACCGTCTATGACGCTCTGGGAAATTCCCATGTGCTGAGCCTGTCGATGACAAACAACACCACGGTTACACCGGGCAGCTGGATGGTCAACATCACCGACAATGGTGGCAATACCCTTGGAAGCGGCGAAATTCGATTCAACACCAACGGCACGCTCCAAGACGGCTTCGAAACCGTCTCGATGTCAGCGGCATTGGGCGGAGATACGCAGACGATCGCATTCAAATTTGGCACCGCCAATGGGCTGGACGGCGTTACCAGCTTCAGTGGCGTGTCCTCCAATCTCTCTGCATCGGTGAAAGACGGGCACGGAGTGGTGGGCGTTTCGTCAAAATCGTTCGACATCGACGGCGTCCTGCAGATCGTCTACTCCAATGGGGAAACCAAGGCGGGGCCGCAGTTCGCCTTGGCATCTTTCCAGGATGAAAGCTCGATGCAGATGATCCACGGAAACCTCTATTCACAACCAAAGGGGCAGCCGGCGCTTATCGGAAAGGCTGATACAGCGAACTTTGGTCAAATCCAGGGCGGAAGCCTGGAGATGTCCAATGTCGACCTGACGCAGGAGCTGGCGGACATGATCGTGATCCAGCGCGGTTACCAGGCAAGCTCGCGCGTCATGACTGTCTCCAGTGACATGCTCCAACAGCTCTATGACTCCACCAGGGGCGGCTAAGAAGTGAATGCTCTTCGTTTAGCCTGGCTAGGGGATACCCGTCGCAAAGCGCTTTGCGCATTGATCGGTACGGAAGTCGCCGAGTGGTCAAGGGATTGGTGGATCCGGCACGCGGATACTGAGCTCGACATGCATCTGGTCGACCATCATGGATTCGTGACCAAAGATCATGCGCCCCATGTCTTTCAAGCGGACTCCGGTTCATTGGCCTTTTTCATGGGAGGTCGAGGATCGGAAGGCCTCGGCTTTCATCTCGCAGACGTGGCGAATGGAGAGGACCCAGGGTGGGCGCGGCGGATTGGTGAGGATGCCATGGCGGATCTTGCTGCACGCATCCTTCGGCGCGCTGGAGTTAATGATCATCCTCGCCCGCAGCAGCACCAGGCATCGGACGCCTTGGCTCGTTCCGAGTTGGGTAGTTGCATCCTGGCCATAGGTATTGGGCAGTTTGGATTCAATCTTGCTCTGGATCGTGTCATGGCCGATCGCTTGGCTCCTTCCGGTGGCACGGTTGCAAGAACGGCTCTGACCACGCGTCATTCCGCGCTTGCAAATGTGCCAGCGCGAGTAGACGCCATGATGGATTTCGGTGCGGTCAGCCTGACGCAACTGGCGGACCTTCGCATTGGCGAAATTCTTGTTGGTGACCTAGGCCTCGAAGAGCCGCTGAAGGTATGCATCGCTGGACGCGATACCGTCGCCAGGGCTTACCTGCGCCGTGTCGGTGAAAAACGTGCTGTTGTGCTTGACGGTTTCAATTCGCAGGAAGAGTACGAATCATGAAAGAAGTCTTGGTAGCGCCCATAGCGCTGAATGAGTTGAATGACGAGCCAGCCGTGGGAGCTCCGCTCGTTGAGCGAAATGTCGCTTTGCTTGGGCACGTGACGGTACGCCTGGAACTGTTGATCGGCAGCGCTCAAGTCAGCGTCGAAAGACTGTTCTCCTTGGCAAAGGGCGATGCGCTGGAGTTGGATACCCATCTTGACGATCCCGTGTCGCTGCTGCTGGATGGAAAACCCGTGGCACGGGGCCATCTGATGGCTGCTGGGGATCGCTTTGGTCTCAAGATCACGGAAATTCTGTGAACGCATTTGTTCTGCATCATGGCTTGGGGCTACCGGTGCCAAGAGCGAGCGCCGATAGTGGAGCGACCATTCCGTATCGGACCGCAGCATCGATTCCAGCGGGATTCCTTCTGACCGCATTGGTGGTCACGACATTGGTGTTGATAGTGCTGGTGGGCTGCATCGTCTATGCGCGCCACAGGGGGTGGCTGATCGGATCGAACGGCAAGCGCGGGCATTCTTCCAGGGAGTCTGCCGTCTTCAAGACATCCCGGCGATTGAGCATGGCTACTACCTTGCACGTCGTGACCTACGGGGGAGCTGAATACCTCATTGTGGTGCCGCCTTGTTTTAGGTGCAAATAGTAACGCTTGGCCTGATTTAGCAACCTTTTGATTTGAAAAGAAATAACGAGGGCGCCCGGAAGGCAATCTTCATAAAATCAACAATTTGCTGTTAGCCTCCAGCTCTCTCCCGTGGAAAGGCCGGAGGCAGGCATGCAGTACTGGCAGACGCCGTATCTTGGGTTGCGCACCATTCCCAAGGAGCTCAATCAGTTCGAGCTCAATGCCTTCTTCACTTACTCGGCCAAGGAACGGCGCGTCATCCTCGCCAAGCGCGACGCGTTACATCGGCTGGGCCTTGCGTTGCAGATCGGCTTCATCCGGATGACTGGCAGCGTGCTTGCGGCCGTCAAAGTAGTCCCTGCCGAGCTATGGGCACATCTAGGCAAAACGCTGGAGATCACGACGCCGGATATTGCCTCGCTCCGCTCGTTATATCGCCGCCGGCCGACCTTGTTCGCGCACCAAAACGCCGCCATGGAGACGCTGGGTTTTGCTCGCATGTCCGAACACCAGCGCCGTGCCCTGGTGCGCTACCTGCGTGTCGAAGTGCTGTCCGAGTTCGATCGTCATCGTTTGAAGGCGCACGTCAAAACGTGGCTGTACGAGCACGGCATCCTCATCGAGGGCGAGCGCCCGTTGAAGAGCACCATCGATGTCGCGCTAAACCTGGCCGAGGATGAACTCGGCATCGTGCTGCAGAAGGACGCCCCTTTCGCCGTCCTGGACGCGTGGGTGCAGGCCTGCGACGAACCCCACCGGTCCGGTCTTTCCTTTCAGGAATGGCTCGCGCAAGCACCGCGCCGGCAGTCGCTCCCACAGATTCGCGAACAGTTCGAGCGGATCCAATACCTGACCCAACTAGGCGTGGCCGCGCACCCCATGCCCTCCGTGTCGGATCACATCAAGCGCCATTACGCCCAGTCGATGGCAGACCGGCCACCCGCGGCGAGTAAGCGCATCGCGGCAACACGCCGGACCATCGAGGTCGCCTGTTACCTGCAGACGGCGTTATGCACAGCCACGGACCGGGTGCTGGCCATGACGCGTCAACACGTCGCGGATCTTTGGGGCGGCGGCATGCGCGCCGTGGTCCAATCCGCGGAGGCACGTGCGCGCACCCTGACTACATTCGCCAAAGAGGTGCGTGAACTCGCCCTCGACCGCTCCCTTGGCGAAGACGATCTGCGTGCGGCGATCCTGCGTGCCGTTGAGCAGGTCGGTGGCGGCAAGAAACTCAGCCGGGCCCACCTGACTCGCGAACAACTGCTGGTCCATAACAACCGCCACTCGCGCTCGCTGCTCAAAATGCTGTGCGCGCTTCCCTTCGAGAGCGTGGCGCCGCACCCGGTTCGTCAGGCATTGGATGCGTTGCGTGAAATCCATCTGCAACGCAAACCGGCGCTTCCCGAGGCGATCCCGGTTCACCTGGGCAAGGTGTGGGACGACATGCTGGCAAATCCCGACCGGCAACGTGCCCTGCAGGCCTTCGAGGTGGCGACGCTGCTTGCGCTACGCCGTGCCCTCAAGAACGGCAGTGTCTATGTCGCCCATAGCTTCAGCTTCCGCAGTCGCGAAAGCATGCTAATCCCGCCCGCAGAATGGGCCAAGAGCAAGACACATCATTACGCGCGCTTGAAGCTGCCCCGCGATGCGAAGGAATTCACCGAACCTCTGGTCGAGGAAGTGTCCAAGCAGCTCCAGCACCTGAGTGAAGCTGCGCAGGCCGGCGACGTCACCGTGGACAGAGACGGTGTGCACTTGCCCAAACTTCCGGCGGAGGACGTGCCGGAAGCCGTGATGGTGCTTCGGGAGGCCCTGATGGAGCGCATGGGGGCGGAAGAGCTGCCGGGCGTCATGATGGAGGTGGACAGCCACACCCGCTTCAGCTGGACGCTGCTGGGCCGCGAACCGCGCTCGATTGATGAATTGCGCTTGGTGTATGCGGGTCTTCTTGCGCACGGCACGGCGTTGTCCGCCGCCGATACGGCACGCATGATGCCGGGTCTTTCTGCCGATGCCGTCAATCAGAGCATGCGTTGGATCGCTCAGGAAAAGCGCTTACGGGAAGCCAATACCGCCGTCTTCGAGTACATGCACAGCCACCCCATTGCCGAATCCTGGGGGCGCGCCGATCTGGCGTCAGCGGACATGATGAGTCGCGAAACCGTCAAGAGCAGCCCGCTGGCACGCCGCGATCCGCGCACGAAGAAAAAGTCGATTGGCATCTACACGCACATCCATGATCGCTGGGGCATTTTCTACGATCAACCGATCGTGCTCGGTGAACGCCAAGCAGGCGTTGCGTTGGAAGGTGTGCTTCGCCAAAGCGCGGTCACGATCAACCAACTGGCGGTGGATACGCACGGACAAACCGAATTCGGCATGTCCCTGGGAAAGTCGGTGGGCAAAGATGTGTGTCCTCGGCTGCGTGATGCGAGCGCGCACAAACTGTATGTGACCCCAGCGATGACGGTGCCCGAGGATCTTCGCAGCGTGATCGCCAAGAACCGAGCGCATCCCGAGAAAATGGAGCCCGTCTGGGATGAGTGGGTCCGCATGGCAGCCTCCACCCATGTCGGCAAGGCCAGCGCGGTCGACATCCTGTCTCGCTTCGGTTCCGCGGCGGCCGGTGAGCAACTGTACGACGCTGGCGTCCAGATGGGTCGGTTGCTACTCACGCTCTACTTGTGCCGCTGGTTCACGCTGCCGGACTTCCGCCGGGAAATCCTGCGCACCCTCAATCACGGGGAACGTGTCCATGTGCTGGAGCATGCGCTGGAAACGGGCAAGGTGCCACGGCATCAGATGAGCCACAATGCACGCCTGCGCAGTGTCTCTTCCTCCATCACGTTGTTGAGCAACATCGTGATGGCGTGGACCACGGCGCGCATGCAGCAATCGCTCGTGACTTTGCCCGCGGACATCGCGGCCCTCGCGATGCCCGAGAACTTGCGCCATATCGCGCCGATCCAGGAGCGCCTCGTGAATTTTCGCGGACTCTTTCTGTTCCCGATCGAGCGGTATATGGCGCGATTGCTGCCAGCCCTGCAGCCGGTTAGGCCGGTGCTGCGAAACACGCGCTAACGTAGTCGGAAGCAGCCACGAGTTCGAACGGAATCTCGCATGACGTCCCAACGTAAATCGCCCGCCGACGTGGCCGCAGGATTAACACTGCCACCGAACGTGTCCTTTCACCGCGACCCTTTGCCTGATGCTGACGGCATCGCGTACGTCTTTCGCCACACCGAGCTAGGCGAATTGGGGCGCCTATGCGTCACGGGTACCGCGTCTGGCGAAACCTGCGTGGTTACCGAGATCGCTGGCGACGAACGGGAGGCGATGTTTGCCCAGCGGCGCGCATTATTGGAACCCCTGTCGCACGAGATCGTGACGGCGCTGGAGTCCATTCGCGGTCCGAGCAGTACGCCACCACCGCCACTGGCGGCAAAGCACTCGACGCCGGGCTGCGCCATCCCCGTCGAAGAGGTGCGTTGCGACCGCTGCAGTGCGCTGGTGGCCTTGCTGGTGTTTGCCGAAGGCGCCACCGATCATGGTCGGTTCGAAGATGTCGCGCGGCAGATGTACCCGCACTATGCCGCCACCACAGCACAGACCTACATCATTGGTCCCGAGCAAGGCAGCAGGCCCGGCAATTTCCGAGCCGCCATCCTGAAGGTATGGCCGCAGCGCGAACCGATCACGACGTTGACCCCTGACCAGTTTCGATCGCGCATTACGCGACTGTTGTCGGGGCATTGCCGATAAGCCCGCGAACAGTCCTCTTCATGTCCGGCTGATCCACCAAAGAGTGCGCCAGGCTGTCAGGCGTCACCAGCAGGAGGTCTCAACGGCCATGCAGGGAGGCGATGAGGGGGCAGGTAATGGTGCCGCGATGCGAATGACATTGCGCTACCAATCGAGCCAGTACGGTTTCCATGCGCCTGAGGTCCTTCTGGCGTCCCCGCACGTCGGTCAGGTGCTGCCCAGCGAATTGTGCCGCCTCACTGCAATGGGTGCCGTCCTCCAGGGCGAGCAACTGTGCGACTTCATCGAGGCTGAAGCCCAAGCGCTGCGCTGACTTGATGAATTTCACACGAGTGACATCGGTATCACCATAGCGGCGGATGCTGCCATAGGGTTTATCCGGTTCTGGAAGCAACCCCTTGCGCTGATAAAACCGGATGGTTTCCAGGTTGACCCCCGCCGCTTTGGCAAACGCACCGATGGTCAGTTGTTCCGATGGCTTCCCCATACCCATTGACTCCGTACATGACTACGGACATAGCGTACACCCACCTCACCCCTTGGGAGACGTTCGTGTTCATTCACTTCTACACGGTGCCGCTCGTGTGCGAAGCGGTGCCGCACATCGGTTGCGGATGCTTGGCCAAACCCGTCTTGACCGAGCTGGATGGTCACCCCGACATCGCCCAGGTCTGGTTGCACCACCGCGGCGACGTGATTGCGATCGAGTGGCGGCGCGAGCTGGATGCCGGCCAGCCGCCGGTGCATCTGCTGCGCGCCGCGCTTGGCGGTGACAGCCAGATGGCACGGGTGACCGACGCATCGGCGTGGCTGGCCACTTTTCCGAATCCGGCGTCTTGGTACCGGCGTGAAACGATCGATCAGCTCAGCCGGGAAGAGGCGCACACGATCGCCGCCCGTCTCCTCCAGCGACTAGCGCACGCCGGTGTCACACTGCCTGACGGGGCGGCGCTGCAATGCGATCTCGCGTGCGCGTTGGGAGACGTACTTGTGGCGGACGAGGTCATGCCAATGGATGTCCGATTTGCTCGGCTCGTCGAGGCGGCGCGCGCCACATGCCTGCAGCATCTCGGGTCCCGAGTACTGCCGCAGTGGGACGGATGGTTGACCCGCTCCGCACTCCTCCCCGAGCGCGCGGTTTGACGCCTCTATCGAGGTCGCGCGTACCGATCAAGGGGTGCTCATGCGCGACGCGTAACGGCGCTTGACTCCGTACCTAAGTACGCGGATAGAGTGCTTCCATGGAATTCCCACCCATCCCGGATCCAAGCATGGAAATCACCCCGCAAAACGCCAAGAAAACCGGTTCTGGCCCGCTTCTGGCCGGCGGTCTCGCCGCACTGCTCGCGTCGACATGCTGCCTCGGTCCCTTGGTGCTGGTCGCCTTGGGCTTCAGCGGCGCCTGGATCGGCAATCTGACGGTGCTGGAACCGTACCGCCCGTACTTTATCGGTGCGGCGCTGATCGCGATGATCTTCGCCTGGCGCCGCATCTACCGGCCCGCCACGGCTTGTGCGCCCGGTGACGTCTGTGCCACCTCCCAGGTCAAGGCCGCCTACAAAGTGTTGTTCTGGATCGTCGCGGCCCTGGTGCTCGTGGCGCTGACCTTTCCCTATATCGCCCCGCTGTTTTACTAACCCGTCGGAGAATCCACTCATGAAGAAACTTGCCGCTCTCATCGTCCTTGCCAGTGCCATTTCCGCGCCTGCCTGGGCGGCTACGAAGACCGCCACGCTGTCGGTGTCTGGCATGACGTGCGCCGCGTGTCCCATTACCGTCAAGAAAGCGCTGTCCAAGGTGCCCGGTGTCGAAAAGACCGAGATCCTGTTCGACAAGAAGGAAGCTGTCGTGACCTTCGATGATGCCAAGACCAGCACCCAGGCACTCGTCAGCGCCACGACAGATGCGGGCTATCCCTCCACCGTTCAGCACTGAAGCGTCCAAGGCCATTCCCATGTCCTTTCCTAATCCTCTTACGCGCACAGCCGACAAAGCCGGCGTGATCGGTGCCATCGTCACGGCGATGGGCTGCGCGGCGTGCTTTCCCGCTCTCGCCAGCCTAGGTGCCGCCATCGGGCTGGGCTTTTTGAGCCAGTATGAAGGCGTGTTCATCCGTTACCTGCTGCCGCTGTTCGCCGTCCTCGCCTTGCTGGCCAACGTGATGGGCGGATTTCGTCATCGGCAATGGCCACGGATGATCCTTGGCATGATCGGTCCCGTCTTGGTGCTGGCGGCCGCCTTGCTCATGAGCACCATGGGGTTGCCCACGGCGTGGTTGCTCTATCCAGGTCTGGTGTTGATGGTCGCGGTATCGATCTGGGATCTCGTCTCCCCACCGGGAAAAGTTCACGGCAGAGCGAGCCGAGACCCCGCCTGCTGCTGAGGGGCCGCATGACCATCGGCTGGCAGGGGTCTTGGATCGAGCCCGCGAATAGCCTGCGGTCAGGCCCGCCGGCATTACCTCTGGAGATGAAGCATATGAAGGCGTGGCTGATGGCCAGGAAAGCCGACCTCATCATGGCCGCGATCGTCATCGGCATCGTGCTTTTGTTGATCGTCGTGGTGCCCTATTGCTGCTAACGAAAGGTGCCGTCACCGCGATGGTTGATATGCCCCTTTTATGGATTCAACGATGTGCCGCCCGGCTTCGAAGCGAAGCGACACGCGTTCATTTGCCAGGAACATCATGAACGAACAAACCCTCTCTGTGATCGGCATGACGTGCGCCGATTGCGCCCGACATGTTGAAAAGGCGCTCCGGGCGTTGCCTGACGTCGTCGCAGCTGACGTCGCCTACCCGCAAAACGTGGCGCACGTCCGTAGTACCCAGCCATTGACGGTGGAGCAACTCAATGCGGGTCTACCGCAAAACTACCGGATCGCCGCAAACTCGGTACCGCATGCCGACACACCCGCGCGCAAGTCGTCCATGCTCGACCAGGCCTTGGGCTCGCTGGGTGGTTTCTTCAAGCCTCGTGGCGATGTCGACCGCACGCCCACTGCTTCGGAGCAGCGACTGCACGTCGCTGTCGTCGGCACGGGCGGTGGGGCCATGGCGGCAGCGCTGAAGGCTGTTGAACTCGGTGCCCGGGTGACGGTCATCGAGCGCGGAACCGTCGGCGGTACCTGCGTCAATATCGGCTGCGTGCCGTCGAAGATCATGATCCGCGCCGCGCACGTGGCCCACCTGCGTCGAAGCAGTCCGTTCGATGACGGCATCTCCAGTACGGCGCCGGTAGTTCGGCGTGACCGACTGCTCGCCCAACAGCAAGGTCGTGTCGACGAACTGCGTCACGCCAAGTACGAGGGCATTCTCGACACCAACCCCAACATCCAGCTGCTGCGTGGCGAAGCGCGTTTCAAGGACGCACACACGCTCGTCGTCACGTCGACGACGGGGAGTGGTGAATCGGAGGTGTCTTTCGATCGCTGCCTGATCGCCACGGGTGCCCACGCGGCGATGCCGCCCATCCCCGGTTTGAAGGACACCCCGTATTGGACGTCCACCGAGGCATTAGCCAGTGACGCGATTCCGCCGCGGCTTGCCGTCATCGGCTCGTCAGTGGTCGCGGTGGAATTGGCGCAAGCCTTCGCGCGGTTGGGCAGTCACGTCACCATCTTGGCGCGCAGCAGCTTGTTCTTTCGCGAAGATCCGGCCATCGGCGAGGCGATCACGGCGGCGTTCCGTGCCGAAGGCATCGAGGTGTTGGAGCACACCCAGGCGAGCCAAATCGACCATGCCAACGGTGAGTTCGTGCTCACCACCGGGGGGCGCGGCGAAGTGCGCGCCGATCGGTTGCTGGTGGCCACGGGCCGAACCGCCAACACGCGGGACCTCGTGCTGGAGGCGGCGGGTGTTACGGTGAATGCCCAAAACGCCATCGTGGTCGATCGCGGTATGCGAACCAGTGCGCCGCACATCTATGCCGCGGGCGATTGCACCGATCAGCCGCAGTTCGTCTACGTGGCGGCCGCCGCCGGTACACGTGCCGCCATCAACCTGATGGGAGGCACGGCGACCTTGGATCTCACCACCATGCCGGCGGTGGTGTTCACGGAGCCCCAAGTCGCAACCGTAGGCCATAGCGAAGCGGAAGCGCACCTGCAAGGTATCGAGACGGATAGCCGCACACTCTCACTCGATAACGTGCCGCGGGCGCTCGTCAATTTCGACACCCATGGCTTTATCAAGCTCGTCGCCGAGGCCGGTAGCGGCCGGCTCATCGGCGTGCAGGCAGTGACGCCGGAAGCGGGCGAGCTCATCCAGGCGGCCGCGCTGGCCATCCGGGCACGCATGACCGTGCAGGAACTTGCCGATCAGTTGTTCCCGTACCTGACGATGGTCGAGGGTCTGAAACTGGCGGCACAGACCTTCACCAAGGACGTCAAGCAACTTTCCTGCTGTGCCGGATGAGGAGACGGGGTGTTCGATGAACGCCTACACCGTGTCACAGCTGGCCAAAGACGCCGGCGTGAGCGTGCATATCGTGCGTGACTACCTGGTGCGCGGGCTGCTGCATCCGGCCGCGCGCACCGATGGAGGTTATGGCGTGTTCGACGCAAACGCCCTGCACCGGCTTTGTTTCGTGCGGGCCGCGGTCGAGGCAGGGGTCGGCCTGGACGTCCTGACGCGACTGTGCCGGTCGCTGGATGCATCGAATGCCGATAAGGCGGTGATGTGCCTGGCAGAGGTAGGCGGAATCGTTGATGAGCGGCGGCAGGCATTGGTGGGGTTGGAAGCGCAATTGAGCGCGCTGCGGGCAGAGGTTGGTCGACGCGAAGAGGCACGGCGATGAACGGTCACGAGCGCAAATCCGTCACGGGTTACCTGTGGGCTGGACTGGCTGTGCTGACGTGCCCTTGTCATCTCCCGATCCTGGCCGCGCTCTTGGCGGGTACGACGGCCGGCGCCTTTTTCAGTGCGCACTGGGTCGTCGCGGCACTGGGGTTGATCAGCCTGTTCGGGCTGTCCGTGTGGCGGGCGATACGTGCGCTCGGAGGAAGCACATGAGCGATTTGGTGCATGCCCGGCCTGAATTAATTCTTCGAGAGCCGATTGGACGCATGCCCTTGAGCGCCAGGTGAAAACAATCGCCATGGATTCGCGTGAACTGAACTCACCGGAGGCCATTGCCGACTTCGTGGACGCCTTTTACGCCAAAGTGATGGTTGATGCCGCGCTTGGACCGATCTTCAAAGACGTTGACCTACAGCAACATATACCAAAGATTCGCGCGTATTGGCGCAAGATGCTGCTCGGTGACCATGAGGGCTATCGACGCAACATGGTTGCCCAGCACATGGCGCTGCACACGCGACATTCCTTGCAACACCAACATTTTCAGCGGTGGTTGGCGTTATTTGTGGAAACCGTGGACGAGCAATTCCGCGGGCACGCCGCCACCCGGGCCAAGCGCCTTGCGTCCACGATCGCTGTCAACCTCGAAACGCTGCTCGACGTCCGTGGGAACTAAAGGAGCATGGCATGAACACGCATAAGAGTTTTGACCTGATCGTGATCGGGGCCGGTACCGGTGGCACTGGCGTTGCTCGCATGGCTGCGGCGGCAGGCTGGAAGGTCGCCGTGGTTGATAGCTTGCCCTATGGTGGTACGTGCGCCTTGCGCGGGTGTGATCCCAAGAAAATGCTGATCGCCGTGACCGAGGGCGTCGACTGGGCGCGCAACTTGAAAGGCAAGGGGCTTCGGGCGCAAACCGCTGTCGATTGGCCCGACATGATCGCTTTCAAGCGCAGCTTTACCGACCTCATGCCAGGTCGGATCGAAGCCGGGATGCAGCGGGCCGGTGTCGTTCCCCTGCATGGCCAGGCCCGCTTCACCGGACCAAACACGATTGAAGTGAATGGCGAACTCCTGACCGCGCGGCATTTTCACCTTGCCACCGGCGCCCGGCCGATGACCTTGAATATCCCGGGCGAAAACCTGCTGATCACCAGCACCGACTTCCTCGAATTACCGGAGCGGCCGGACCGGGTCGTCTTCGTCGGCGGCGGATTCATCGCGATGGAATTTGCCCACCTCTGCAAACGCGCCGGCTCAAGGGACGTCACGGTACTTGAAATGATGAAGCGCCCGCTGGGCAATTTCGACCCCGACATGGTCGGCATGCTTTCCGAAGCGACCGCCGATCTGGGCATCGACCTGCGGACCGAGGCCAGGGTGTTGACGATCGAGCAGGACGGCGCCGGGTTCATCGTGACCTATGAAACGCCGCAAGGCACCCAGACCATTGCCTGCGACAGGGTGGTGCATGCCACCGGGCGCGTGCCCAACATCGAGCATCTCAACCTGGAGGCCGCGGGCGTGGCCTACGGCCGTAAGGGCATCCAGGTCAGTCCCTTCATGCGCACGACCAACCCGACGATCTTCGCGGCCGGCGACTGCGCGGACAGCGGCCCCAATCTCACCCCGGTATCGGCCAACGAGGGCCGGATCGCGGGCAAGAACCTGCTCGCCGGAAAAGACGAGCGCGCGATCCACTACCCGCCGATCCCCAGCGTCGTCTTCACGCTTCCGCCCGTGGCGTCCGTCGGGCTGTCCGAAGACACGGCACGCGAGCAGGGGCTGGACTTTGACACGCATTTCGAGAAAACCGCGCAGTGGTATTCCTCCCTGCGCGTGGGCGCGAGACACAGCGCCTACAAGGTGTTGGTCGAGAAAGGTACCGGGAACATCCTCGGGGCGCATCTGATCGGCCCCGGCGCCGAGGAACAGATCAATCTGCTCGCCATGGCCATGGGTGCCGGACTGACGGCGAACAAGCTCAAGGGCATCATCTTCGCCTACCCCAGCTATGCCTCGGATCTTGGCTCGATGGTGTAGCAGGTGCACCACGCAAGAAGTTCGCACGGCTTATGGCGCGGACGACTCGTGCGACGCGTTCAGGATGCCATCGTCGAGCAGGCGAGCCGCGGGATTATCGGTCACACCACCGGCTTGGAAGTACCCGATCACGCTGCCCACGGCGCGATGCTCGGTCATGGCCATCAACGCCGGCAGCGCGATGCCCTGACGGCCGCCTTCGGTGACGAAGCCCGAGCGCAGGCTGTGACCGCCGAAGTCCCCCGCCAGTCCGGCCATCGCGGCGCGGCGTTGCACGATGGCGGCGACCGATGACGGCGAGAGACCGCCACCGACGCGCTGCCGCCATAGCCGGCGGAAGATCGGGCCCTCGGTGAGCTGGGCGGCCGTCAGCCAGGCGGCCAGCGCATCGGCCGCGGGCCCCAGGATCGGCTTGTCGGGTGTGGACGTGGCCCGTGGTCCGGCCTGTTGGGTCTTGCTGTGCCCCAGGTGGTACACGAACGCGCGCTCGCCGACCCGACGCAGATCGCTCAGGTCTGCGGCGGCCACTTCACTGCGTCGGCGCCCGCCGCTGGCGAACGCGAATAGCAACAAGGCGCGATCGCGCAGCCCGGCCAAGGAGCCGTCGCAGGTAGCCAACATGGCCGCGAGTTCCGTCTGAGTGATCGCCGTCTTCTTCGCCGGACGTTCGCCGCGTTTGACCGAAGCGCGACGGGCACGGGCCAGCAGGTGGCGGACGGGCGGCTGCTCGCACGGGTTGGCCATGCGGCGCCACTGGTGCGCTTTGGACAGGACCGCGAGCCGATGGCTGACCGTGCTCAACTTCAGCGGCCCCAGGCGTTGCTTGAGGCCGGCCTCGACCAGCGCGGCATCCAGGGCTGCCGGTAGTTCCCAAGCCAGTGCTGTCGCGCCGCGACGGGCCAGGTGATCGACGATGAACTGGATCACCACCGCTTCGGGCAGTGGCAGGGCAAACGGCTGGCCGTAGCGGCCTTGGTACCAAGCCGCGCAGTAGCGCAACGCGCTGGCGTAGCTGCGTGCCGTGTTGGCGGAGGCGGCCTCGGCGAGGATCTCGCGCACGGCCGCGGCCGCTTCCGCGGCCAATTGCTCCGGGGAGGCGATG